>OFEU01000040.1_pt1 | contig 214274 bp, 197 predicted proteins | sample 1521221 | NCBI WGS metagenome assembly OFEU01 (sample SAMN03766357, study PRJEB24113) | microbial mat metagenome | isolation source: enrichment culture HLUCC-O from microbial mat sample contains cyanobacterium... | reverse complement strand
TCGAGATGATCGGCGCCAAGCGCGAGGCCATCGAAATGGCCGAGGACCGCAAGCTCTTCCGCGAGGCGATGGACCGGCTCGGCATCGAGAACCCCCGCGCCACCATCGTCACCGCCCCCAAGGATGACACCGGCCGCTTCGACCTCGCCGCCGGGGTGCAGATCGCGCTCGACGCGCTCGAAGATATCGGCCTGCCCGCCATCATCCGCCCGGCCTATACGCTGGGCGGCACTGGCGGCGGCGTCGCCTATAACCGCGACGATTACATCCATTACTGCCGCTCGGGCATGGACGCCTCGCCGGTGGGTCAGATCCTCGTCGATGAATCGCTGCTCGGCTGGAAAGAGTTCGAGATGGAGGTCGTGCGCGACAAGGCCGACAACGCGATCATCGTCTGCGCCATCGAGAACGTCGATCCGATGGGCGTGCACACGGGGGATTCGATCACCGTGGCGCCTGCCCTCACGCTCACGGACAAGGAATACCAGATCATGCGCAACGGCTCCATCGCCGTGCTGCGCGAGATCGGGGTCGAAACCGGCGGCTCCAACGTCCAATGGGCGGTGAATCCCGACGACGGCCGCATGGTCGTGATCGAGATGAACCCCCGCGTCTCGCGCTCCTCGGCGCTGGCGTCCAAGGCCACGGGCTTTCCCATTGCAAAGATCGCGGCGAAACTTGCCGTCGGTTACACGCTCGACGAACTCGACAACGACATCACCAAGGTCACACCCGCCAGCTTCGAGCCGAGCATCGACTATGTCGTCACCAAGATCCCGAAATTCGCCTTCGAGAAATTCCCCGGCTCCGAGCCGCACCTGACCACCGCGATGAAATCCGTGGGCGAGGCCATGGCCATCGGCCGCACCATCCACGAGTCGCTGCAAAAGGCGCTGGCCTCGATGGAATCCGGCCTCACCGGCTTTGACGAGGTGGCGATCCCCGGCGTCGGCACCGATCCCTGGTCGCCCGCCCCCGACAAGGCCGCGGTGATCAAGGCGATTTCGAGCCAAACCCCCGACCGTATGCGCACCATCGCACAGGCCATGCGCCACGGGCTCTCGGATGACGAGATCCACGCCGTCACCATGTTCGACCCGTGGTTTCTCGCCCGTATCCGCGAAATCGTCGAAGCCGAGAACGAGGTGCGCGAGAGCGGCCTGCCCACCGACGCGGACGGTCTGCGCAGGCTCAAGATGATGGGCTTTACCGATGCGCGGCTGGCCCACCTCACCGGGTTCACCGAGTCCGACGTGCGCCGCGCCCGCACGGCCAAGGGTGTCACCGCCGTTTTCAAGCGCATCGACACCTGCGCCGCCGAGTTCGAGGCCCAGACCCCGTACATGTATTCCACCTACGAATCCCCCGTCATGGGCGATGTCGAATGCGAGGCCCGGCCCTCGGACCGCAAGAAGGTGGTGATCCTCGGCGGTGGCCCCAACCGGATCGGCCAGGGGATCGAGTTCGATTACTGCTGCTGTCACGCCTGTTTCGCGCTCACCGATACGGGGTACGAGACGATCATGATCAACTGCAACCCCGAGACGGTCAGCACCGATTACGACACCTCCGACCGGCTCTATTTCGAACCGCTCACCTTCGAGCACGTGATGGAAATCCTGCGCGTCGAACAGGACAACGGCACCCTGCATGGCGTCATCGTGCAATTCGGCGGCCAGACGCCGCTCAAGCTCGCCAATGCGCTCGACGCCGAGGGCATCCCGATCCTCGGCACCACGCCCGACGCCATCGACCTTGCCGAAGACCGCGAACGGTTCCAGGCGCTCGTGAACCAGCTTGGCCTCAAGCAGCCCAAGAACGGCATCGCCTCGACCGACGCGCAGGCCCTGGCCATCGCCGAGGAAATCGGCTTCCCGCTGGTCATCCGCCCCTCCTACGTGCTGGGCGGGCGCGCGATGGAGATCGTGCGCGACATGGACCACCTCACCCGCTACATCTCCGAGGCCGTTGTGGTCTCGGGTGACAGCCCCGTGCTGCTCGACAGCTATCTCGCGGGCGCGGTCGAGCTTGACGTCGATGCGCTTTGCGACGGCACATCCGTGCATGTCGCGGGCATCATGCAGCATATCGAAGAGGCCGGCGTACACTCGGGCGACAGCGCCTGTTCGCTGCCGCCCTACTCGCTCTCCCGCACCGTCATCGACGAAATCAAGCAACAGACCGGGGCACTGGCGCTGGCGCTCAACGTCGTGGGCCTGATGAACGTGCAATTCGCGATCAAAACCAATGACGCCGGCGAGGACGAGATCTTCCTGATCGAGGTCAACCCCCGCGCCTCGCGCACCGTGCCTTTCGTGGCCAAGGCCACGGATTCCGCCATCGCCTCCATTGCCGCGCGGCTCATGGCGGGCGAGCCGATGGAGAACTTCCCGCTGCGCGCGCCCTATGCCGCCGATGCCAGGCCCGGCACCCTCAAATCCGCCGATCCGATGACGCTGGCCGATCCCGACATGCCGTGGTTCTCGGTGAAAGAGGCCGTGCTGCCCTTTGCCCGCTTCCCCGGCGTCGATACCATCCTCGGCCCCGAAATGCGTTCCACCGGCGAGGTGATGGGCTGGGATCGCTCCTTCCCGCTGGCCTTCCTCAAGGCCCAGATGGGCGCGGGCGTCGATCTGCCCGCCTCGGGCCGAGTGTTCTTTTCGATCAAGGATACCGACAAGACCCCACAACTGGTGGAGACCGCGCAAATCCTTGTCTCACAAGGGTTTTCCATCACCGCCACGTCCGGCACCGCCGCCTTTCTCGAAAGCCACGGCATCGCCTGCGACGTGGTGAAAAAGGTCTATGAGGGCCGCCCCAACGTGGTCGATCAGCTCAAGGACGGCGATATCGCCCTTGTCATGAACACCACCGAAGGCGCCGCCGCCGTCGCCGACAGCCGCGAAATCCGGTCGGTCGCGCTCTATGACAAGATCCCCTATTTCACCACCGCCGCCGCCGCCCACGCCGCCGCCCAGGCAATCCGCGCCCGCGGCGAAGACGCGCTTTCGGTGCTTTCGCTCCAGGGATAAGGCATCAAGACCCGCCCGCGCCGATTGCGGCCCGGACATGCAAAAGGCGCGGGCCGTCACACCGCCCGCGCCCCGGAAATTCGCGTATCTACGCGCCTTGCTCAGCCGACGCTCAAACGCCCGTCAAGCCGCGCGCCCGCCTCGGTGCTGATGCCGCCCTGCTCGCGGATAAAGGCGATGATCTCGTTGCGGTAAACCAGCCCCGTATCCTTGTAATCGAGCCCGCGCAGGTCCATGCCCGCGATCTCGCCCGGCACACCCGCGCCAATCTCCTGTCCGTTCCACGCTTCGGAGAATGCGCCCAGCCGGATATAGGTGTTGATCGCCACGCGGAATTTCCGCTCCAGCATGTCCTCGATCGGCTGCCCCGTCAGGGTGATCTCCTCGGCCCGCGCCTCGGACGCGCTGGCCCCCGGCGCGATGCGATAGCGCAGCGCGTCCGAGAAATGCAGGAACCCGCGCGAGACGAACCCGGAAAGGTCAAGTTCGGCCTCTTCCTCGGCCCGCACGATGCGCTTGGCGTTCGATTGCACCATGTCGCGGATCTGAGCGCCGGTCATCTCGGCCACATGCACCTGGTCGGCATAGGGCATCACGTCATACCACTGGCCAAAGGTCAGCGGCCCGTCGGCCACCCCCGACAGGATCGCCGTGGCGTTGAACAGCGCGAGGTCGACCGTGCCATTGGGGAACTCCGCCGACCGCGCCACCAGCGCATCGTTCATGAAGTTGAGCAGCGCATTTTCCCGGCCATAGCGGTCGGCCATCACCGTTTCGGTGCTCACCGCGTCACCCGCCGTCACCGTGCCGATGGTCTCGGCCAGCTTGTCCTTGAGGGCCTCGCGCAGCGGCTCGATATGGGCGGCCTCGAATTCCGCGTCGTAATCGCCCGGCTGTTCCAGCGTGCCGAATTTCGGATCGTCCTCGGCCACCTGCCGATCGCGCGGCTTCACCGGGTGCAGGCCGACATGGGTGAACCACGCCTTGCGTCCCTGATCCGCCCCGAGCGACATCGCTATCTCACCGAGGTATTTGCCGTTGGCCTCGGCCTGCGTCATCAAGACCCCCTCCATCACGTTGTCGGGGTTGAGCCCGCCTTCGTTCAGACGATCATGCGAATGCCCGCCGATGAGGACCACCGGCTTGTCGGTCAATGCGCCCGCCGCGGCGGCAATGTCGAAATCGCCCTCGCCGATCATGCGCACCGCGCCCGCCTTGCCGCTGCGGCTCTGGCCCGTGCCGTAGCCGCAATGCGACAGGATCACCACCACGTCGCTCACCTCGGCCAGCGCGGGCATCACGTTCCTGATCGCCTGCACCGGGCTCGCCACGTTCATGTCCGGATCGTCGGGCTGGCCCACGCGCGTATCCACCTGCGTCGTCAGACCCACGAAGCCGATGCGCAGACCCTTCACCTCGCCCACGGCGGCGGCCACGTAGTCGCGATCGCGCTCGAGATGCGCCGAGCCATGCACATTCGCGGTCAGCACCGGGAAATCCGCGTCCTTCTCGATCCCGATGCGCAGCATCTCGGCCCCGCGGTCGAACTCGTGATTGCCCAGCACGGCCACATCCACCCCGGCGGCCGAATTGACGCGATAGCCCGCGTCGGCGACATATTCGTCGGGCGCCCAGCCCAGCAATTCGTCGAAGACCGACCCGGTGTGATCGTCACCGCCCGAGAGCAGCAGAACGATCTCGTCCTCGCCCGCTGCCGCGCGCGCCGCGTTCACCCGCTGGACGATCTGCGCCATGCGGTGGGTGTCGCCCTTCTTGCCGTGCATATCGGTAATGTGGTTGTGCATGTCGTTGAAATGCATCAGCCGCAGCACCCGCCGCGTGCCCGGCTCCAGAACCGGGGCGGGCGCCGGGTTGCCCTCTTCGGTCACGATGCGCTCGATCGGCCCGGCCAGCGGATCACCCTTGAGCACGAAAAGCCGCTCGAACCGCCCCGCCGGGTTGGGCTCTGTCGGCACCATCAGGAGCTCGCCCGCCCCCGCGCTGGCATTGGCGCGAAAGCTCAGCACCGAGCTGAAAGCGGCCACGCTGGCCGCACCCGCGGTCAGAAAGCCACGGCGATTCATGTTCGTTCGGGAAAAGCGCATCGAAAACCCCATCTGGTTTGTCAGTGATGGGTCGGCGCTACCGGGTCGATGCGACAACCCGGCAAATGAAGCGTGAATTTTCGGTGACAGGGCCGCGCGGGCGTATGTCCTGCATCGGTGGCGGGCGCGTTTCGGCGCGCGCCGACCACCGGAACCAGCGCGACAACGCGCGCCCCGTTAACATTTACCTTATTTCAACATTCCGGCGTCACCCGGCAGCCGGATGGCAGCCGGGCGGTGCACGCAAGTCACCTCCCGTCGAAATCGCCGGATCGAAATCCTTGACGCGGGGTTTGCGCGAACCTCACTCGGCCAGCTTTTCCTCGAGCGCGGCGATGCGCGCCTTCAGCGACTCGTTCTCTTCCCGCGCCTTCTGGGCCATCGCGCGCACCGCGTCGAACTCTTCGCGGGTGACGAAATCGCGGTCGGCCAACCACCTGTCGACAAAGGATTTCATCGCCGTTTCTGCCTCGTCCTTCGCGCCCTGGGCCACGCCCATCGCGTTGGTCATGAGCTGGCTCATGTCGTCGAATATCTTGTTGCGGGTCTGCATGGGAACCCCCTTGGGAAAACGCAATTACGTCACGTTTCTATATGGGGGCGTCCAGCCTGAACCGCAAGCTTGACTTGCCCCCCGTTCCAGCCCCAAAACACCGACCATGAGCGCCCTGATCCCCTTCCCCGACATCTCGCCCGAGATCTTCTCGATCACGCTGTTTGGCATAGATTTTGCGTTACGCTGGTATGCGCTCGCCTATATATTGGGGATCATCATCGCGTGGCGCCTGACCCTGCGCGCCCTGCGCCGCCCCGCGCTCTGGCCCGGCGACAGCCCCCCGATGCGCCCCGAACTGGTCGACGACCTGCTCACGTGGATCATCCTGGGGGTGATTCTGGGCGGGCGGCTGGGCTACGTGATCTTCTACAACCCGGGCTATTTCCTTGAAAACCCTTCGCAAATCCCGATGGTCTGGCAGGGCGGCATGGCCTTTCACGGCGGCTTCCTGGGCGTTGCACTCGCGATCTGGCTCTTCACCCTGCGCCACCATCTCCCCAAGCTCTCCACCGCCGACGCCATCGCGCTTGGCGTGCCCTGGGGGCTGATGCTGGGACGTATCGCGAACTTCATCAATGCCGAGCTTTGGGGGCGGCCCACAACCCTGCCCTGGGGGGTCGTCTTTCCCGGCCAGGCGGCACAGGATTGTCCCGATATCACAGGGGTTTGCGCGCGGCACCCGTCACAGCTCTACGAGGCCGCACTCGAAGGTCTGATCCTTGGATTGCTGCTCCTGTGGCTGGTCTGGCGGCGCGGCGGGTTCAAGTATCCGGGCCTGATTTCAGGCACGTTCTTTGCCGGATACGGCGCCGCGCGCTTCTTTGTCGAATTCTTTCGCCAGCCCGATGCACAGTTCGTCACCCCCGGCAATCCGCTGGGCCATGCGCTCCAGATCGGCACAACCGGCCTCACCATGGGACAGCTTCTGTCCCTGCCCATGCTGGCGCTTGGCCTTGGATTGATTGCCTATTCCCGGCGCTCGCGCGTGGCATGAAGGAATTGGAAACCATTTTGCGCGACCGTATCCTCGCGCAAGGGCCGATCCCGGTCGCGGATTTCATGGCGGAATGTCTGCTCAACCCGCGATTCGGCTATTACACCACGCGCGATCCGCTGGGCGCTGCCGGTGATTTCACCACCGCGCCCGAAATTTCCCAGATGTTCGGCGAACTTCTGGGGCTGAGCCTTGCACAAGCCTGGCTCGATCAGGGCGCGCCCGCGCCCTTCACCCTGGCCGAGCTCGGACCGGGGCGCGGTACTCTCATGGCTGACATCCTGCGCGCCACGCGCACCGTGCCCGGCTTTCACGACGCAGCAAATATCTGGCTGGTCGAGGCGTCTGAGCCCTTGCGCAGCGCACAGGAATCGACCCTCGCCGGACACAGGGTCGAATGGACCGACCGCATCGCAACCCTGCCCGACCACCCGCTTTTTCTTGTCGCGAACGAGTTTTTCGACGCCCTGCCCATCCACCAGTTCATCCGCCACGGCGACGGCTGGCGCGAACGCCGGATCGGGTTCGAAGATGGCCAGTTCACCTTCGTCCTCGCCCCGCCCGCCCCTGAGCCCATGCTCTCGCACCGGCTGTCCGATACGCGCGACGGCGATCTGGTCGAGGTTGCACCCGCCGCCGCCGCCCTCTCCAAATCCATCGGCCATGGGATCGAAGCCCATGGCGGTGCCGCGCTCGTCATCGATTATGGCGACTGGCACAGCCTCGGCGACACGCTTCAGGCGCTGCACCGGCACAAACCCTCCAACCCACTGGAAAACATGGGAGACTCCGACCTCACCGCGCATGTCGATTTCGAGGTTCTGGCACGGGCGAGCCCGTCCGCCCACACCCGCCTCACGCCACAGGGGGTCTTTCTCGAACGGCTCGGCATCACCCAACGCGCGAAAGCATTGGCCGAACACCTGGACGCAAAGCCCCTGCAATCCCACATCGCCGCGCATCGGCGGTTGACGCACCCGTCTGAAATGGGGACGCTCTTCAAGGTGCTGGGGCTATATCCGAAATCCGCCAAGCCCCCGCCGGGATTGGAACCATGACGCTGGAAGCCATCACATCGCCGCTGCTCCACCCCCTGCGCCACGGGTTTTTCACCCGCAAGGGCGGCAGTTCGTCAGGCGTGTTCGCCGGGCTCAACTGTGGCCCCGGCTCCTCGGACCAGGCCGAGGCCGTGACGGTGAACCGTGCCCGCGTTGCGCATGAAATCAATGTCTTGCCCGACAACCTGGTAACACTCCATCAGGTCCATTCCGCCGATGTGGTCACGCTGAACGGGCCACCTGAAACACGTCTGCAAGCCGATGCGCTGGTCACATCGACGCCCGGCCTCGCACTCGGCGTTCTGACCGCCGATTGCCAGCCTGTTCTCCTTGCCGACTCCGAGGCCGGGGTCGTCGGCGCGGCCCATGCCGGTTGGAAAGGCGCGCTTTCCGGCGTGTTGGAGGCGACGCTTGATGCCATGGAATCCCTTGGCGCCAAACGCGAAAACACCCAAGCGGTGATTGGCCCGACGATCAGCCAGGCAGCTTATGAAGTCGGCCCGGAATTTCTCGACCAATTTCTCGCCGACGATCCCGGGAACCACCGCTTTTTTGCCAATGGCACCGGTGACCGCTATCATTTCGACCTTCCCGGTTACGGGCTGCACCGTCTGCGCGAGGCCGGTGTGGGTTCGGCCGAATGGACCCGCCATTGCACCTATAACGACCCGGTCCGTTTCTACAGTTACCGCCGCACGACACATGCGGGCGAAGCCGATTACGGCCGCCTCATGTCGGTGATCCGCCTGTGAAGGCCCATCCCGGCCACAGCTCCGCCCCATTCATGTCGGAAACGATCGCTTGCTTCTCGTGACCGTGACCCGGAAGCGCATGTTTTTCCAAGGTTTTTGCCCCGGCCCATCCGCCCCACCGGTTTGTGTTCACCGACGCATGAATGCCGTCGCGCGGCCCTTGTCAAACCCGTAAAGCGCCCTTCCGGAGCCAAATCTTTGTCCGAATCCTCTGGCAAGAATGGAGGAAAGCGCCACGATGGGCCAAGGCAGGAGAAACAGGATGAAGAAGCAGCGCCGTTGGATCAAATCGGTCATCGAAACCGCACAGCGTGAAACCACGACACTGCCCTGGCAACGCGGAACGCGACGCCAGGCCATGATCGCCAAACGCCGCAACAACACACTCAAGAGCCAGACCGCCTGACCCCTTTCAGGATCATCCGGGCCGGCAACATTTCTTGCCAGTAGCCCACGCTTACGAGTAGGAACCGGGCCGCTTTTCATGGCGGCCCGGTTCTCCTTTCCGAATCGCAATGTGGCAGGACCTGACACAAACTGGAAACAATCCCATCGTGTTCCTGGTATTGATATGCGCTCACACACCGATGTTTCACATACTTTGACAGTTCGACAAATATCCATACATTCCGTGTTCGTAGTTTAACTAGTCCTTCTGTCGTTGTCGGTGGGGGCCGACGCGGATGTGACCACCAAAAGCAGGTGATACACATGACGACCCCTCCTGAGGCCGGATATTCACCGGCCGAAGCAACGCACTGTTTCTCGACGGCGCGGGCTCTCTCAAATCGTCCCTCCCCCGCGTCGAGACCCACCCGGCGAAGTCCATCAGAACAGCCTCAGCGCAACAAGTCACTCATGCGCAGGGTCGAAGTCACCGCCCTGTTGCCCGACGGGGCCCTCCGCCACTCTCAGCATATCGCCCCGGCCACAGCCGCTTTCGAAGGTGCGTTCTCGGCCTTTGCCCGTGGCACCATGATACAGACCACGAAAGGTCCATGTGCGATCGAGGATCTGAGCCCCGGCGATATGCTGGAGGTGGTGAATGAGAAACCACAACCCGTTGTCTGGATCGGGTCCATGTCGCTCGTACCCACCGCGCCGGTCGAACAGCCCGAGCTGACCCGGCTAACACGGATCATGGCCGATACGCTCGGCCTGTCACGTCCCATGCACGATCTCGTTCTCGGCCCGGGGGCACGTCTCTTGCGCAAGCCCTCTGCATCGCACGACCTGGCGACACAACCCCAGCTTCTGACACCGGCCCGGGCCATCGCTGACGGGCTCAGCATCTTCGAGATCACGCCACCGACACCGGTCAAGGTCTATCATCTTTGCCTGCCGCATCACGCGATCATCTCGGCCGGGGGTATCGAGGTGGAAAGCTATCATCCAGGCAGGTCGCTCCTGCGTGACATGGGCAGCAACATGCGCGCTCTGTTCCTGTCACTTTTCCCACATGTTTCCCAGCCCGACGATTTTGGGCCCCTGGCCTGCCCGCGGGCTGATCAGGTTTCGCTCGAGCACTTGATGTGAATCTGAGATCACCGCGCTCAACGCCCCTCGACCCGGCGTTGTGCGACCCGCACGCCATCTGACAGGGTGGCCGAGGGATAAATCACGATACGCTCGCCCTCGGACAGACCGTCGGCGATCGCGGCCGAGATGTTGTTGTTCGCAGCGACCTTGACGATCCGTTTCTCGACGCGCCCTGCGGGGGTGACATGGAACACGGCCCAATCCTCACCCGAGCGGAACAGGCTCGATGCGGGAACGGTCAGCGCATTGTCGGTTTCCCAGACCACGATCCGCACCTCGACGCGGAACCCATGGCCCAAACCCTCGCGGGCCTCGATCGGGCTCTGGAAACCGATGGTCACCCGTACGCGCTGCTCCTCCACCCCAAGTGCAGAAAACTTGGTAAAGCCCCAGGGGTCCACCCGCTTGACCGCACCTTCAAGCGCGTTTTCCCCGCCCCAGTTCTCGATAATGACCGGCGCCCCTTCTTCAATTCGCACGGCGTCCGTGCTCAGCAACTCCGCCACTATTTCAAGATCATCAGAAACGTTTCCGATCTCCACGACCGGCGTACCGGCGGATAGAGTCGTTTCACTTTCCTGCATGATGCGAAGGATCACACCATCGGTTGGCGCCCTCAGCGGTGTTGCCTCTTCGGCCCGATTTGCGATCGCCCGGGCCAGCCCCTGATCGTCAAACCCGATCAACTGCGCCTGTGCATTGTTCAACTCGGCAATCCGCATCGAGATCGCGGCTCGCGCGGTATCCACGTTGGCCTGTGCCAAGCGAAGTGCAGTCTCATCCCTCTCCAGCGCCGCCTTGCTGGCAATACCATTCTCGAAGAGCCGCCGGGTGCGCTCGAGGTTGCCCTCGGCCAATGCCTGGTCCGCCAGCGCCCTGTTCATATCGGCCTGCGCCACGCGCAGCGCCGCGTCGGCCGCGGTCACGTTCGCATTGGCCTGCTCCCGCGTACGCGCGTCGAGCGCCGAAGGACTGATCGGCAACATCCGGGCCACCACTGTCTTGCCCTGCTCGACCCTGTCACCGGGCTCCGCCGTTACGCGCATCAGACGACCCGCCACCGGGGTCGAGACCACAAATGTATTGTGTACCTGTGTGCGACCCTCCTCGTCGATGGTCACATGCATCGGGCGACGCTCGACCTTGCCGATATCGACGAGAACAGGCCGAGGCCAGAATGCGTAGACCAGTGCACCAACGAGGACCGCAACCGCCAAAGCGGTGAACAAGACGCGTGAATTCCGTTTGCGTGGCATCACCGTCATTCCCTTGTATTCAAGGCCGCAACAAGATCGAGCCGATCCATATCACGTTTGACAATCCAACCCGAGATCAAAGCGGCCAGAACGACGGCGATGATCGCGACACCGCAGGCTTGCGGCGAAAAGACCACTGGAATCTGATAGATGTCGGTACTGAACCCGGCGACCATCGCGAAGGTCATATAGTATCCCAGAACAAGCCCGATCGGTATGGCAGCCAGGGTAACAACAGCCAATTCGCCCAAGAGAACGAAGCCCGCCTCATCCCTGGTAAACCCCAGCACTCTCAGGCTGGCCAGTTCGCGCATGCGCTCGGCCATGGCGATGCGTGCCGCGTTATAGACGATACCAAAAACGATGATCGCGGCCACGACGGTCATGATGTAGCGCGTGGCGCCCGGCCCTGTGTTCATGAGGTCGACCAACGCGCGGCGCGCATCCTCTTTTTGCGCCACCCCGGCCACGACCGGCATGGATTTTATCGCGGAGATGAGCGTATCACGCTGGTTGTCGTCAATACTCAGGTAAGCGCCGGAAATCCGCCCCGGCTCTTTCAGCACCCGGTTAAGTGCGTCGATCTCCATGAAGGCCGACGCGCCCAGAAGTGTCTGCGCAATGCCGATCACCGGGATATCCAGAACAGGGCGTCGACCCTCGCGCACTTCGACCGTCAGGATATCGCCCACATCCAACCCGAGAATGGCCGCCAGTGGCTCGGCCAGGATGATACCCTCGCGACGCATCCCGATCGGCTGGACGCCGGCTCCGATCACCCGGTTCAGCCGTGGCCACTCAAGCCGCCCTTCCACCGCACCGTTATAGGTGTTCAGCCCGTTGCGCAGGATCGCGGGAACGACCCGCACCGGCTCGACATGCAGAACTCCGGGCTGGCGGGTCAACGCATGCTCGGCACCGGGCGCGAGAGGCGAAACAAATGTCAGGGACATGTCCGACCGGTCAATCTCGTCAAAAGTCAGATCGACCGCCCGTTCAAACCCTGCCATCATCATCAGCGTCGTCACCGAAAGCGCCATTCCCGCACCGATCCCGATGACCGACCCGGCCATGCGACCGGGGTGGCGCATGATGCGTCGCAGGATCATTCGGCCCGGTTGATCGAGCCAGCGCCGCGCCCAGCCTGCCATCTGCCCGGTGCCCGAATAATCGGCGGGCGCCGGCGGGCGCATGGCGACGGCCGGGGTCAATCCGAAAACTCCTCGCAAGACAAACAGGCTGCCGCCGGACGCCGCAAGGATCGAGACCAGAAACCCGATCGCGAAGCTGCTCTTGTCGAGTTGGAATACCAGGAAAGGGAACTTGAAATAGCTCTGATAGAACACCGCTAGCGCGCGCCCTGACACGATTCCTCCCAAGGCCCCAAGGCATGCGCCGACAAGTGCGATGACCACCACGAATTTGAGATAGTGCAACCCGACTTCCGCGCTGGAATAGCCAAACGCTTTCAGCAGGCCAATCTGCTCGCGTTCGGCCTGAACCATGCGCGATATCACGATATATAGCAGGAATGCCGCCACGGCGAGAAAGATCGGCGGCACAACGGCGGACGTCACCCGCAACCCCTTGATTTCCTCGCTCACGAACCGGTTCGACGCCTGTGTGTCGAGACCATAGGCCCCGGCGGCCCCATAGGCATCGAGAAGCCGATCCAGCGCCGCCTTGACTCCACCGGCACTGGCCCCCCTGCTCAATCCCACCAAAGCCTCGTTGAAAGCTCCGTTCATGTCATACGCCGCCGAGAGCGCCGCGCGCCGCATCCAGATCACCGCAAAGCGCGCCTCGTCCGGCACCAGTTCGCCAGGCGCGGTCGTGTAAAGAAACTCGGGCGACTCGACCAGACCCACGACCCGGAACAGGCGCTTTGATCCGTTCATCGTCGCCTCGATACGGTCACCCGGCACCAGGTCGCGCGCTTTTGCGAATCCGGCCAACAACATGATCTCGTCACCATGCCCCGGGCTCGGCAGACGCCCCTGCACCAGATATACATCATTCAGCCTTGGCCCCCCCGTATCGGGAATGGAAACCACCCGAGCCCGCACCGGCAGGGCATTTTCCTCCAGATCGACAAGCGCATTGCCCGTAACCCGCGCCTCGACGTTCGCGACCCCCGGGATCTCCGCGATGCGCGCAAGGACATGGTTCGGTGCACGCACCACGGGGGCAAACACGTCAGCCAGCCGATAACGGTCGTAATAGGTCGCGCGAGTCTCATCGAGGGTGTTGACCAAGCCACCCATCATCACCTGCAAAAGCACACCCAGGCCAATCACAACCGAAATCGCCGCCGCCTGCCCCTTCATCCGCACAAGATCGCGCAACAGCTTGCGGTCAAGCGGGCTCACCACTCGATCTCCTCGGGCATCAATTTGCTTTCGTTCAAAATCTCCTCGCGAATCGCGCCATCCGCAAAATGCAGCACACGGTCGGCCATCTGCGCCGTGGCCGCCGCATGGGTCACGATCAGGACCGTGGCTCCCAACGTCTCGTTCACATCCTTCAACACCTGCAAGACCGTCCGCCCCGTGGTGCTGTCCAGCGCCCCGGTCGGCTCGTCGCAAAACAGGACCGTCGGGCGCTTGGCCACGGCGCGGGCAATCGCCACCCGCTGCTGCTCGCCGCCTGAAAGCTGCGCTGGAAAATGATGCACCCGCTCTTTCAGGCCGACCAGCGCCAGCGCTTCGGCCGGATCCATCGGGTCGGTTGCGATCTCGGTGACAAGTTCGACATTCTCAAGCGCGGTCAGGCTGGGCATCAGGTTGTAGGACTGAAACACAAACCCGATATGGTCACGACGATAGCGTGTCAGTTCCGCCTCGCCCATCGTGGTCAGGTCCTGCCCCGCGAAACGCGCGGTACCGCTCGTCGCGCTGTCGAGCCCTCCAAGAATATTCAGGAGGGTCGATTTCCCGCTGCCCGAAGGCCCCAGCAGCACCACGATCTCGCCCTTGGGCAGATCCAGATCAACCCCGCGCAGCGCATGGACCGCCGCCGCACCCTCGCCGTAGGTCTTGGTCAGGCCCCGTACAGTAAACGCGGCAACGAAGTCTTGCTTCTGATCCATGGCAACTGGCCCGGGCCTTCCTGCATCATGCCAATCATGACGTCCTCAGCCTCTATAAGCAAACGCCACGCCCGTCCTTGCGCCGGATCAAGTCAGACCGTTCAAGGCAGCGCCCCCAACCACAGCCAGACCGTCAGGATCGACAATGCCGTACCGACAAGGACGCTTGATGCCGCCACTTTCTGCGCCCGGCCATAGATCGAAGCGAAGACATAGATGTTGATCCCGGGCGCCATCGATGCGGTCAGCACCGCCGAACGGAATGCCTCTTGTCCAAGGTCAAACCACCGGCCCATGATCCAGACCACTGCCGGATGCAGCGCGAGAGCAGACAGGCAGACATAGACGATCACCTTGACGTCTCCGCGCGGGCGATAGCGTACCATGACGCCGCCCATCCCGAACAGTGCGACCGGCAGCGCCGCCCGCGTCAATAGCTCGATCGCATCCATCGCGGCCACGGGCATCGGCACCGACAAGATGTTGACGATAAAACCCAGCCCGATCCCGATCACTAGCGCATTGCGAAACATTGCCCGCAACACCGTTCCCGGCAGCCGGGTCAGCGACTGCCCCCGCGCCCGCGCAATCTCCATCGCGGTGATCCCAAGCCCATAGCAGAAGGGAGAGTGCACGGCGACAATTGCATAGTTCGGCCCCAGGGAATCCGCGCCAAATGCGCGCTCGGTGATTGGCAATCCCAGCATCAACGAGTTGGCGAAAAGCCCGGCAAACCCGATGGCGACCGCATCTTCCCAATCGCGCCGGAACAGGAGCCGTGCGCCCAATAGGCAAAACAGGAAACTTGCCGTCGATCCTGTATAGAAGCTCACCAACAGGCCCGTATCGAAGGTCTCGCCCAGATCGAGCCGCGCAATTGCTTGAAACAGGAGAGCCGGGAACACGAAATTCTGCGAGAACCTCATCAGCCCGTCAATATCGGCCCCGCTCAGGAACCCCCGCCAGACTGCGGCATAACCAAAGCCGATGACCAGAAAGACCGGAAGGATGACATCGAGAAGCGCCTGCATCGGTCAAATGCCCAGCTGCCTGCCCGCGACCAGCACACAACAATCGGGCAAGGGGCGCTTCCGCGCGCTCATGCCGGAAAGCTCAGTACCATCCCGTCATAAGCCGGGGTGATATGCTCGGGCGTCTCCGCCGCGAGCGTCGCGTAATCGAGGTCAATATGCATGTTGGTCAACACCGCGCGCTTGGGTGCCGCCCGCGCAATCCAGTCCAGCGATTGCTCCAGATGCGAATGGGTTGGGTGCGGTGTGCGCCGCAATGCGTCCAGAATCCAGCACTCCAGCCCCTCGACCGCGCCCCAGGCTTCATCCGTCATCTGCGCCACATCGGGCAGGTAGGCCAGCCCGCCAATGCGGAACCCCAGCGCATCAATCGCCCCGTGACCCACCCTGAACGGCCTGAGCGTCACCGCACCGCCCGCGCCTTCGATCACCACATCCCCCTTGATCGTGTGCATGTCGAGGATCGGCGGGTAGGGGCTGTCCTCGGGCTGCACAAAGGCATAGCCGAAACGCGAAAACAAATCGTTCTGCGTGTCGCCATCGGCCCAGGCAGGCAAGCGGCGCCGCATGTTGAAAACGATCATCCGCAGATCATCGAGCCCATGCACATGGTCGGCATGGCTATGGGTCCAGATGACCCCATCAAGCTCGCCCACACCCGCATCCAGCAATTGCTGACGCAGATCAGGCGATGTATCGATAAGTACCCGAGTGATGCCGCTTCCGTCGACCCGCTCCACCAGCATGGAACAACGGCGGCGTTGGTTCCTCGGATTGGCCGGGTCGCACGCGCCCCAATGCCCGCCCAAACGCGGCACGCCGCCCGACGAGCCACACCCCAGAATGGTAAACCGCATCTCGGCCATTAACGGGCCACCTCCTGTTGCACGGTCTTGACGAACAACCGCTCGAAATTGGCCTCGGTCTGGGCGGCAAAGGCGGCATAATCCATGCCGAAAACCTCGGCCCCAACGCGCGCCGTATGGGCCGTGAAAGCGGGTTCATTGCGCTTGCCACGATGGGGTGGCGGCGCCAGGTAGGGTGCATCGGTCTCGACCAGCACGCGCTCGACCGGCGCCGCAGCGAAGATTTCGCGCAGTTCACCACTTTTCGGAAAGGCCGCGATCCCCGACATCGAAAGATAAAACCCCAGATCAAGCGCCACACGGGCCAACTCCGGCCCCGACGAGAAACAATGCATGACACAGGAATAGCCGCCGTTGCGGTATTCCTCACTCAGGATTCGCGCCATGTCATCATCAGCTGCGCGCGCATGGATGATCAACGGCAGCCCGGTTTCCCGCGCCGCGGTGATGTGTACCCGAAGGCTCTGCTTCTGCACATCCGCACTTTCGGAGGTGTAATGATAATCCAGACCGCTCTCGCCGATCCCCACGAATTTGGGATGCTGCGCCAATGCGAGCAGTTCATCAACCGTTACCATCGGTTCCTCAGCCGCACTCATCGGATGAGTGCCTGCAGCATAGAAGACCGGCGCATGGGCCTCGGCGATGGCGCGCACCGCTGGTTCATTGCGCAGCCGCGTGCAGATGGTCACCATCCGGTGCACCCCCGCTCGCGCGGCCCGCGCCAATATCGCGTCCAATTCCCCTTCGAAATCCGGGAAATCAAGGTGGCAATGGCTGTCTGTGATCTGCGCTTGCTCGGTCATGACCTGCCCCTTTTCCGGGTCTAGCGCCCGCCGGTTTCTTGAATCCTGAAGACCGTATCAAGGATCAGTGCAGCAGGGTCAAGATTGACGGCCCGTCCATGCCGCAGTCGTGCCCCCAGCGCGTCGGCCAACTCGGCCCATTCTCGCGCCTTGCGCATATCCGGTGCCAGCCGTTTCATCAAATCGGCCTCCCCCGGTGCAGCTTCGGGCATCGGCGCTTTTCCCATTGCCCCGGTCTTCGCGAGGCGCGCCAGGAAAAGCTCGATCAACCCGGTCAAAAGGTCGAGCCTTGTTTCTTCTCCCCTGACCGCCACGCCTTCGGCAATGCGCAGCGCATGCGCCCTGTTCATGCGCGGCAACTCCGCAAAAAGATCGATCAGCGCCGCATAGTTTCCCGGTCCGTCCAGTTTCAGGAGTCTTACTGCCTCGCCGACCGATCCCGCCGAAAGTGCGACCAGCGCATCGCTCATTTCCGGACCATCCGTCAACACCTGTTCCAGCGCGATGCGCATATCCTCGCCGCCCAGCGGCGAAAGCCGCAATTCACGGCATCGCGACCGGATCGTCGGCAAGAGCCGCGAGGGTTGATGCGAAACGAGGAAGAACATGGTTCGCGCAGGCGGTTCTTCCAACAGCTTCAACAGCCCGTTCGCGGCCTGCGTGTTCATGTCGTCGGCGGAATCCACGATCACCACACGGCGCCCGCCCTCGGTCGCGCTCAGATGCGCAAACCGTGACAACTCGCGGATCTCGTGAATACGAATTTCCTGGGAAAACCGTCCCTCGCTCCATGCCTTTTCGCGCTCGCGCTCATTTGCTCCCGCGCCCCCGCGCCGGATGAGTTTGAGCCCGGGCTCTGAACCTGCCATGATCCTGCGCACGACCGGGTGATCAGGGTCGATGTCGATACGGTCAGGCGCCGGTTCCGGATCGCCGAAAAGACCGGGCCCTTCATCCTCCGGCGTGGCCAATAGAAACTTGGCCAGCGCCCATGCCAAAGTCGCCTTGCCCACGCCGCGCGGGCCGGTCAGTAGCCATGCATGATGCAAGCGTCCCGAGTTGTAGGCATCAAGGAACCCGGACACAGCGCCGTCCTGTCCGATGATACGCGCCGCCTCGCGCGGATGGGGCGCGCCTTCGATCCGGTCCGGCTCAACGAACTCGGAACTGTTCGTCATCGCAGATGCTCCAGAACAATCCGACCGACATCCCGAGCCACCGCTTCAATGTCCCGACCTGCATCGAGGACCCGGAAACGGTCGGGAAATTCAAATGCCAGTTCGAGAAAGCCCTGCCGCATCTGCGCCTGCAAGCCTTCACCAAAATCCTCGAAACGGTCTTCGGCGGTATTGCGCGCCTTGGCGCGCGCGTGGCCAAGGCCCGGCTCCATGTCGAACAAGAGCGTAAGGTCAGCCTCGACCCCGATCATCAGCTTGTGCAGCGCATCAACCTGTGCACGCAGATCGCCACGACTCAGCCCCTGATACATCCGCGTGCTATCGACGAAGCGGTCACAGACCACCACCTTGCCAGCCTCCAGCGCAGGCCAGATGGTACGTTCAAGATGATCACGCCGCGCCGCGGTAAACAGCAGGATCTCGGTTTCCGCAGACCACCTGTCCGGATCGCCTTCAAGCACAAGCGCACGTATCTCCTCGGCTCCCGGCGATCCACCCGGCTCACGCGTCAGGACGACCTCAAAACCCTCCACACGCAGCCGGTCGGCCAGATGACGCGCCTGCGTCGACTTGCCCGAGCCGTCGATCCCTTCCAGTGTTATAAACTTGCCACCGTCACTCAAGACGCGCCCTCAGGCCCCTTGGTCAAGCGATCGAACAGGATCCCGGACACCGTTTTCATGCGGACCATGAATCCACCCCGAGATACATCGCGATCGGCGACCAGCGGCACGCGCGTCTCTTCGAGCCCGTCGGGCCGGATGATCAGTTGAGCCAGTTCTTGGCCCTTTTCGATCGGTGCACGAAAGGGACCATCATAGACGATCTCCGACGGAACCGTTTTTCCAATCATGACCGGCAGAAGCGTGGTGAAGTCATCTTGTGCAGCCAGCCCCACGCTGGACGCATCGCCCATCCAGACATCGGCCTCCGCCAATACCTCACCTGCCCTGAGCACCTGTCGCTCGGTGAATTGCCGCAATGCCCAGTTGACGATGGCCTCAGCCTCTTCGGCGCGCTCAGCGGCGGTCTCCAGTCCGGAAATCACAAAAACCACCCGCCGATCTCCCTGCTTTGCCGACCCTGCAAGACTATAACCCGCCTCCTCCGTATGCCCGGTCTTCAGGCCGTCGGCCCCGATTCCCAGCCCCAGTAACGGGTTCCTGTTGCCAACATTCTGCGGCGAACGGTTGTCAAAGGCGAATTCGCGTTCCGCAAACATTTTGTAGAACTCTGGAAAGTCGTTGATGATCCGGTTCGAAATCAGCGCAAGATCACGCATGCTCATACGATGCCCATCAGCGGGCCAGCCATTGGAATTCTTGAATGTCGAATTCGTCATCCCGAGCTGCTGCGCGCGCTGGGTCATGAAATTCGCGAACCCCGCCTCGGTGCCATCCGGGCTAAGGGCCTCGGCAATGACCGCGCAGGCATCGTTGCCCGACAAGACGATGATCCCGCGCAACAGGTCCTCAACGCTCACGCGGTCAGTGGTGTCAAGAAACATCGTAGAACCACCGTAACTCATCGCATGGCGCGATACGGGCAGGCGTTCGTCGAGTGACAGACGACCATCACGTATCGCCTCGAAGGCCACGTAAAGCGTCATCAGTTTGCTCATCGACGCCGGGGGAAGCGGCACATCCGCATTCTTGGAAAACAACACCGTACCGCTCTTGTGGTCCATCACGAACGCGGCCTCTGCGCGCGTGTCGAACGCGGCGGCGGGCGAAGCGATGACAAAGGCCGCGAAAAACCAGGCGATAGGGTTGAAAAGAGCACGTGACATTGGCGCCTCAGATCAGTTGTCTACAAAATATGCGTCGGAAAAGCCCGCCGCCTTGATCTTCTTCAACAGTTCCTCGCGTTCCGAACTGTTTGTCGCCGGGCCAACAAGGACCCGCCAGAACGTCTTGCCCTGAAGTTGCTGCTCTTTCACCGTGGGCACCATACCCGATTGGCGCATCGCAACGGCAGTGTTTTCGGCATTTTTCTCAACGCTGAAGATACCGAGCTGGATGAAAGGTTTATCCAGGTCTGAGGTTTTGGGCTCCGGTTCAGACGCGACCGGCTTGTCATCGTCCGCCTCCTCGGCTGACGCAATCGCAGCCGCAGCGTCTTCGGCGACTGGATCGAGCGCTTGCGTCTCAACGTCATCAGGTGCACTGAGCGCCGCTTCCTCGTCAACCTCGGATTCTTCTTCGACCTCGGAGTCCTGCTCCGTTTCGTCGCGACGCAGGGCTGTCACGTTGAGTTCCTCAGGTTGCCCCGCCAGCATACCAAGCGCCTCGGCGGCATCCGAGGACACCTGCAACCGCGGACCCGGGTTTTCACGTTCGCGCCGGAACAGAGCGCCGACAACGAACTTGTCGCTCGAGGTATTGCGGATGATCACCCGCTCAGGGTCCTTGACGTCGGGATGCGCCACCCAGACACCGCCCAGCGACGGTCGCCCATCCCAAAGCCCCGCTTCGGTAACCTCGAAAATCTCGGGCGCCTCTACGTCACGCTCGACAGTTCGCCGTTCTTCGTCAGTGGTGTCAGCGGATGTCGTCGCGTCCTGATCGGCCGTTTTCTGAAACAGATTGAAGTCGACTCCGTCCTCGCAACCTGCCAATGCAATCACCAACCCGAACGCAAATACGATACGTCCGGCACGATCCGGACCGACACCCTTCATTCTCACGAAACCCATTCCATTTCCTCTGCCCGCTCCGGCCCCTTGCCCCGATTCGACCGGGTTTTTGGCCATGCCTGTGAAATCCCGTCAGCCGTATTCCGCCTTGGGAAAGCTGTCGCAGTGTAACCCGACCGCGCTGTCATTGAAAGCATACGCCTACTCTTGGGCGGAAATTCCCTTCACCCGAGTCAGCGCAGAAATCCATGATGCTCGATCACCGTCACGAGGTCTGAAACCGATTGCTCAACCGTGCGCCCGGAGGTTTCGATCTGGGCCATTGCCTTTTCATAAAGCGGCTCTCGGCTCGACAGGATCGCTTCGAGTTGCTCCATTGCTTCGGCATTGCCTGCCATCGGGCGTTCATCGCCTTGCTCACGCACCCGGCTCATATGTTCCTCAGGCGAGGTTCGTATCCAGATCGTGTAAAAATGGTTGAGAAGAAGCTCAAATGTTTCCGGTTCGGCAACAATACCCCCCGCCACGGCAAGGATCAGCGTATCGTGTTTTTCGATCACGCGGCGCACCGCCTGCGCTTCAAGATTGCGGTAACCATCCTGCCCATAGAAGGCCATCACCTCGTCGATGGGCATGCCACTGTGATCCTCGATATCACGGTTCAACTCGACGAATGGAACGCCCAGCGCCTCACCACCCAGCCGCCCCAATGTTGATTTTCCCGCCCCCCGCAATCCGATAAGGCAAACGCGTTGGGCGCGGCTGGTCATGCTTTCGGTGGTATTCAGCTTTTCGAGAACCGCTTGCTGTACGTCCGAATTCGCGACCCGAAACAAGCGCGCGACCCGCAGCGCATCCGAGGTCCACGGATCCTCCTCACCGACCAGCCATTCGATACGGTGGTCGAGCGCCGTTGCAACACGCTGTAGCAAGCCGATCGAAATATTCCCCGCTCCGGCCTCAAGCTGCGCGAGATAGCGCGGCGAGACCCCAGACCTTTCCGACAGCACCCGGCGCGGAATACCCTTGCGCTCGCGGGCTCGGCGCACACGCTCACCGACGCGCCTGAGCAATGCATCGGCCGCGCAGTCCGCAAGGGTGTCGGTGTCGGGCTTTGCCACCTCACCCCTGAAATTGGTGATCTCGGTCATTCACCACTCACAGGAAAAATAATGCATAAACTCTAGCCGCTTGGCCGGTTCAAATCAATTGACACCCTCCGCTTAAGGTGCGGACTGCACTATTATTCCGGCCCCCCGACCAACAGAGGTTCGACAACCGCACGAATTTCTGGCGGTGCTGCGCGCGACGTGAACTCCTTCGCGACGATAAAAACACAGACGAACCGGCCCTCGAAGCAGAGTTTGCCATCCTGATATCCCTCGACACGAAACTCGATCGACTTGGTGCCGAGCCGGGTCGGCGCGACCTTGCAGATCAGTCTGTGGCGCGGCGTGATCACATGCCGGAAATCCAGACTCATATGCACGAACGGTGTGCCATAACCACGGTCCAGTTCCATCTGGAACCACCCGTCGCCATCAAGGTGATGCTCCCACCAGGCATTGATCGCGTCCAGCGCCCAGTTCGGGATGCGGCCCGTATAAGCGATGCGCGCCGGATCGCAGTCACCCCATGCGACGCGGATTTCGTGTTCAAAGGGCGGCAGGCCCGATTTCGTTTTCATGCTTAGTAGGTTTCCACGTGATAGCGCCCTTCACTGCGCATCACGTCACGCAGGGTAGCCCAAGGTTGTCCAATGCTTTCGGCGATATTGGTCAGCGCGTGTTCGACACCATCCTCCATCCCCTTCAGGCCGCATATGTAGATATGCGTGGCAGGGTCCGTCAACATCTCGGCAACCGCTTCTTCGCGAGCCATCATCCGATCTTGCACGTATTCCTTGGCCTGCCCATCCAGGCGGGAATAAACCAGTTCCTGCTTGAGCAGGTTTTCAGGCACCTTCTTGAGCGGTCCGAAATAGGGCAGGCTTTCGGGATTACGGGCTCCGAAAAACATCAGCATCCCGCCCGACTTGCCGCCAACCGCACGTTGACGGCGCATGGTGAAGGCCCGCATCGGCGCGCTTCCAGTGCCGGTGCAGATCATCAGAAGCCGCGCCTCGGCATCGTCGGGCAACAGGAAGGTCGCCCCGAACGGCCCGGTCAAGTTCAGCTCGGCCCCCTTCTCGAGATCACATAGGTAATTCGAACACAGCCCATCCGGCTCCCGCTTCACGGTCAGCGAAATATTGTTGTAATTCGGTCGCTCGCCGTCGCGCGGGCTCGAAACGGAATAAAGTCGTGGCAGATGCGGCTTGCCGTTCTCGTCCTCACCCGGCGGGATGACACCCACGCTCTGCCCCTCCAGCACTGGAAAAGGCAGTCCCCCCATATCGAGGATGATATGGCGCACATCGTGCTCCGGGTCATCGGTCAGCCGGTAATTGCCCTGCACCTTCGCCACGGCCGGTTTTGCCAGTGTATAAAGGTTGATCGCGGGCCTGGCCGCCGATTTCGGCGCCACCGCCTTGCCCCCCGCACCGGCATGCGCTTCGGCCAGAAGCGCGGCCATCGCCTCGTCAAGGGCCTCCATCCCGGTTTCGGCCTCGCCCAGATCCTCCTGTGGCGGCAATTCGGACCAGCCGAACTGTTCCTCCAGCGAATAGGGCGTGTTCACCACCCGCCACTCGTCGATCGAACCGGTAGGACAGACCGGAATGCAGTCCATACAGAAATTGCACTTGTCCGCATCCACCACGACATTCATGTCATCATGGGTGATCGCCTCGATCGGACAGGTCATCTCGCAGGTATAGCAGCGAATACAGATTTCCGGGTCGATGAGATGCTGTTTGACGGGTGTATTCATGCCGACTCGCGCGTACTCTTCAGGATCAGTTCGGGCAAAGTCATCATCTCGATAAGCTCCTTGCAAAGCCCGCGGCAATTCTTGCAACCGACGCAAGGAGTGCCCAGTTGGGTCACCTTGGCCGCCAAAGCCCTGCAACGTTCGGTTTCGGCCTTGCTTCTGGTGATGCTGATGGTCATGCCCCGTCTCCCTTTCATCGCTGCCGGGACGCGTTTGCCACGCCCCGGCTCATGCTGCCTTGCGTCAGATCAAGCCATGGGTCATGCCATGTGCAGTTTCACATATTCGAAATCGCCCGGTTTGTTGTCGATCCCGACCTTGGGTGGCGCGATCCAACTGGCGTATTTGCCCGGTTCATAAACCGGCTTCATCAGGGACTGGATGTAGTCACCATCGGCATGGCTGGGCAGCCATTTCTTCATGCCCTCATCATATTCGGCGCCCGTGATGAACCGGCCTTCCGGATCGATCAGCTTGTCAGCGAAGACGCCAATCTTGCGATGGAATGCCTCGTGCGGCAGCTTCAGCTGGAAATCGATCCCGGCCTTCTCGATGATCTTGTTCCAGCGGCCCACGCCACCTGCCGCATCGCGGGTATAGTCGTCGCGCAGCCGCATGTTGATCGCGGTGAGCGCGGGCACCTCTTTCTGCACCACCTTGCCATCGACGATATCCCACACCGTATAGGTGTCGCCGGTCAGCTTGTGATCATCGGTCAGCCGGTTTTCCTGATAGCGTCCCTTGATCCCCGCATTGAACGCATTGGCGGCATTGGTCGAAACCTCCTGTCCGAAAAGATCAAGCGAAAGCGTGTAATGCAGGTTCAGCTTCTTCTGGATCAGCGGCAGGTCGATGACGCCCAGCGCACGGATGCGGTCGGTGTCATAAGGATCGTCGATCCCGTTTTCCTTCATCACCTCGCAGGTGCGCTGAATCGTCCGGCCCACGCCGGTCTCTCCCACGAACATGTGGTGCGCTTCTTCGGTCAGCATGAAGCGGCAGGTGCGCGACAACGGATCGAACCCGGACTGCGCCAGTGATTCCAACTGCATCTTGCCATCGCGGTCGGTGAAATATGTGAACATGAAGAATGACAGCCAATCCGGCGTTTCCTCGTTGAACGCGCCCAGCATCCGCGGAGCCTCTTCACTGCCCGACTGGCGCCGCAACAGATCATCGGCCTCTTCCCGGCCATCGCGACCGAAATATTTGTGCAGCAGATAGACCATCGCCCACAGGTGGCGGCCCTCCTCGACGTTCACCTGGAAAAGGTTGCGCATGTCGTAAAGCGACGGCGCCGTCAGCGCCAGCAGGCGTTGCTGCTCGACCGATGCGGGCTCGGTATCGCCCTGGATCACGATCAGCCGCTTGAGCATGTTGCGATACTCGCCCGGCACCTCCTGCCACGCCGGCTGACCCGCATGTTCGCCGCACGGGATACGACGATCTTCGACCTGCGGCGCCAGCAGAACGCCCCAGCGGTATTCCGGCATCTTCACATAGTCGAACTTGGCCCAACCCTTGGGATCGACCGAAACGGCGGTGCGTAGATAGACCAGCGATTCCTGGAAATTCTGGGGGATGAGCTTGTTCCACCAGTCGATATAGCCCGGGTGCCATTTCTCAAGCGCCTTGAGCACCTTCTTGTCCGAACTCAGCCCCACATTGTTGGGGATCTGGGTATCGTAACTCACATTGATCACGTCGAGCATATCATTCCTCCTTGTCGCCGGGTTGGCGGGATGAATATGCCCCACGCCCGGATTTGCATCGGGTCGGGACTCAGCCCGGCCCGCCCTCCATCACACACGCTCCATGTTGAAGCCACCGCGCACACCGCTGCCATACCGCTGCAAGGCCCCGTCCGGGCCGACCGCGTTCGGCCGGTTGAAAATCCAGTTCTGCCACGCGGTCAGACGGCCAAAGATGCGCGTCTCCATCGTCTCGGGCCCGGCGAAACGCAGATTCGCCTCCATTCCCGTCATGGCGTCGGGGCTAAAGCTCGCACGCTCCTCCATGAAGATGCGGATCTCGTCCTCCCAGTCGATATCGTCGAGGATATAGGTCACCAACCCCAGCTCGTCCGCCTCTTCGGCCTCCAGGGCTTCGCCGATCTGGGCGCGTGCCGCCTCGACCGATGCCTCGTCGCCGATAAACCGCGTCGCGAGCCGGCTCAGGTCATTGCCCATCGGATATTGTCCGAAATTGCTCTGCGAGAGCGTCACCGTCGCCATCGGGCGATTGTCGCCCTCGAACTCGTCCTCCATCATGTAGGACCGATCGACCGCGAAAAGAAGCTCGGCCAGAACCCCCGCGAAACACGATCCGTGCTCGACAAGCGCAACAAGGCTGCGCGAGGTCACGTCGACCCGCTTCAACACCCGCTTCCACAATTGCAGAACCTCGTTGGCGAGCCAGTGATCGCGATTGTCCAGCAGCAATGCCTCATGCGCCATGACCTGCGCAGGATCGCCCTGGGTGCGGATCACCCACAGTCCCAACTCCATTTCGTTGAGGCGCAGGTGCAGGATCGCATCCTCCAACTCGCGTGCCGCGCGCAGCATCCACGCCTCGGCCCCCTGCGCGATGAAAGCCTCCATATCCGCTGGCGCGCCACCCTCCGGCCCCTTCACCGTGATCGTGGCCTTGCGCCCCTTGCGGTCAAGTTCGACCTCGACAGCCGAATAGGTCAACGCATCCGCCCCGATCTCACGCTTGAGCGGGGTCAGTTCGATCCCCTTCGCGTCATCCGGCCGGGACGATGCGGCGGCGAATTCGCGCGCCCGCTCGGCCACCGTCTCGTCAAAACGCGAATTCGGCACCACTTCGTCAACCAGCTTCCATTCCTTGGCGCGCTTGCCCCGGATACCCTCTTCCATGGCACAGAACACATCGGCCCGGTCGCGCCGCATCTGCCGCTTGTCCGTCACCCGCGTCAGACCGCCGGTACCCGGCAACACCGCGAGAAGCGGGACCTCGGGCAGCGCCACGTTCGAGGTGCTGTCATCGGTGAGCATGATGTAGTTGCAGGCCAGTGCCAACTCGTATCCGCCCCCGGCGCACGACCCCTTGATGGCAGCAATGTATTTCTGCCCGCTATCGGCCTCGGCCGCCTCATAGGTGTTGCGGGTCTCGTTGGTGAACTTGCAGAAATTCACCTTGTGGGAATGTGCCGCCCCGCCCAGCATACGGATATTCGCCCCGGCGCAGAACACGTTGTCCTTGCCCGACCGCATCACCACAACCTTGACCTCGGGATGCTCGAAACGCATCCGCTGCACGATATCGTTCAACTCGATATCCACGCCCAGGTCATAGGAATTGAGCTTGAGCTGATAGCCTTCGAAGAGCCCCCCATCCTCGTCCACGTCCATGTAGAGATTGGCAACGGGTCCGTCATACTCCACCCGCCAATGGCGGTATTTCGACGGATCGGTCTGAAAGTCGATCATCTTCTCGGTCATTCGCGCTCACCCCTTTCGGGGCCTCCCTGTCATCGCATCATAATTCCAAAGTCAACGACTGTAAACTTGCCAGTGCAAAATAATGCTAAATACAAGTGTATGTTTTCTTTATACTTCCCGTATAAACTTGGAAAATCGCGCACATGATTTATGCATAATATTGCACATCCTCGAATCGCCATCACCCTGTTCATCACGCAAGGCCATCGCCGCCGCGCGCATTTCCGCACCATGAATGCCCATCACCGGCCCCGCGGTTTCATCGCACAACGCCTCGACCTGATCGGCCAGCCGCGCGGCCGCACCCGGCCACCCCATCCTCAGCTTCAGTGCCCCGTTGGCCAGTTGGATCACCGCCTGTGCCATACGCCGCTCAGCCGAATTGGGCGGCAACGCCATCCAGACCGGCTCGATCACCTCATGCGCCTCCCAGAAGTACCCATTTGCCAGGAACCAGAGGCCGCCGCGCCACGCATCCGACCCGGCCAGCGCTTTGGCGCTCATCCCCGGCCGCGCCGTCGCGCGCAGACGGTCGAACGCCCCTTCGGGATGTCGCGGTCCCTGCCCCGGAACATAGGCCCGGTCCGGTAGCGCGATATCTGCCACCACCTTCACCATCCGACCCGCCGCGACAGGAACTCACCCATTGCCGCCAGAACCACCTCCGCTTGGTCGAATTGCGGCGCATGCCCGCAATCGGGCAGGATCAACCGATCCAATGGGACGCGCGCTCGCTTCTCGATCTCCTCGATCTGCGCCAATGTACCATATTCGTCCCCCTCACCCTGAACAGCGAGGATCGGCACACCGATACCGTCGATCGCATCGGCCACGTTCCAGTCTCGAAACCCCGCGGCCAGCCACGCATCGTTCCAACCACGAAAGGCATTGTCCGGGTCACGGTGATATTTCGCCATCCGCTGGCGCAAACCGCCCGCATCATAGGCGCACTTGGCCTCGGCAATTGCGGCAAGACCCAAGGGCTCGGTAAAGAAATGCGGCGCCATCAGGATCACGCCCTTTACCCGCGAATCCTCCACTTTCCCCGCGTGAATCGCAGCGATCGTCGCCCCGTCGCTATGCCCCATCAGGACGACCCGTTCCGCGCCCACCGCGTCCAGAACCCGCGGCAACACCTCACAGGCTTCGCGCGTCATATAATGCAGCGGTCGGGGCAGCGGCACACCGTCCGACTGCCCGTATCCAGCCCGCGAATAGGCAAAGATCCCCAGCCCCGTTACCGCCGCCAGACGCTCCGGGAAATCCCGCCACAACGCGACACAGCCCAGCCCCTCGTGCAGCAGCACGATCACGGGGCCATCACGCGGGCCGATCATCCGGTATTCCAACCAATAACCATCGACCTCGATGGCCCCGGCACCTTCCCCGCGGGCAAGCATCGTCACGCGTCCTTGCGCAACTTGAACCGCTGGATCTTGCCCGTCGGGGTCTTCGGCAACTCGTCCACCACCTCGATCCAGCGGGGATATTTCCATTTGCCGATGCGCTCCTTGACGAATTCTTTCAACTCCGCCAGAGGCGCCTCGTCCGCGCCGCCCTTGAGCACGACAAAGGCCTTGGGCTTTTCCAGTTCCTCCGCGTCGCGCCAGGCAACCACCGCCGCTTCCAGAACCTTGGGATGCGACATCAGCGCCTGTTCCACCTCGAACGGGCTGACCCAGATGCCCGAAACCTTGAACATGTCATCTGTGCGGCCACAGTAAATGAAACGTCCCGCCTCGTTGCGCTCGTACTTGTCGCCTGTGCGGGTCCATTCCCCCTCGAAGGTCGCCCGGCTCTTGCCGCGCTGGTTCCAGTATCCTTCCGCTGCCGAGGCGCCCCGCACCAGAAGCTCGCCCACCTCGCGAGGGCCGACCTCTTCGCCCGCCTCATCGACGAGCCTCACATCGTATCCCGGCACCGCCGTCCCCGAGGTGCCGTATTCGATATCCCCGGGCTTGTTGGACAGAAAGATGTGCAGCATCTCGGTCGATCCTACGCCGTCCATGATGTCGGTCCCGCACATCGCCTGCCATTTCCGCCCGATCTCGGCCGGAAGAGCCTCGCCGGCGGAAATCGAGGTGCGCAACGGCGCATCGGGGCATGTTCCACCCAACTCCCAATGATGCAGCAGCGCAGCATAGAGCGTCGGCACCCCGCAAAACACCGTCGGCTGCTCGTCTCGCAGAATGGCCGACACCGACTCGGGCGTCGGTCGCCCGCTGAACAGGATCGTCGTCGCCCCCACCGACATCGGGAATGTCATCGCGTTGCCCAGCCCATAGGCAAAGAAGATCTTCGCCGCCGAGAACACCACGTCATCCTCACGTATCTGCAAGACCTGCGCGCCATAGCTGTCCGACGTGGCCCTGAGCGCCCCATGCACATGCTTGACCCCCTTGGGCCGCCCGGTCGAGCCACTGGAGTAGAGCCAGAAGGCGATTTCATCCTCGCAGGCCACCACCGGCGCCAAAGACTCGGCCCCCTCCATGAAATCTTCGAAAGAGGTCGTGCCTTCGGGCGAATCGCCCCCCACCACGACCACAGTCCGGATGAACGGGTTGAGGGGCAGTGCGGGTTTGATCGTTTCGTAAAGTTCGGCCGACACGAACAGCGCCGAGGCGCGGCTGTCATGGAAAATCTCGTCGTAGACCGACGCCGCCAACAAGGTGTTGAGCGGGATCGGCACCACCCCCGCCCGGATCGCCCCCCAGAACGCCACGGGCAAATCATTGGTATCAAGCATCAGGAGAAGAATGCGCTCCTCACGGCGGATGCCCGCCTTGCCCAACGCACCGGCAAAGCGCGCGCTCTGATCGGCAAGCCGGCCGTAACTTAATTCGCGTTTCGCACCCGCCGTCTCTCGGAACACGGGCTTGTCGGCCCGCCCCTCGGCAATATGGCGATCAACGAAATAGATTGCTGCATTCTGGTTGTCAGACATCCGGTTTCCTCCCTGTCCTGCCGACCGCCTGTCCCGCCCCCTCCCGGACGGTGCCGCATCACCGCGACTCGCGATTATGCTATATAATGCACATCGCCTTGATGCGTGCAAGATAATGCGCACGCCGAGCGGCGACAGGCAGAATGTGTCGGCCTGCAAGCCGGATTGCCCCGGTTTCATTGTTCAATGTGAATTTGCGCAATCCCGATGCACGGCGCCGCTGAAATCAGCCTACGAGAGGCATCCCGGCACCAGGACAAATGGACGCCAAAGCAAATGCAGCATGCGCACGACCCTTCTCAGATCACGGTTGTTCTGGTAATGTCCCGGGCCTTTACCCATGATGCAGTCGAAAGCACTACATATGTGCAACCTCTACTCCCAGACCAAGAGCCAGGACGCGGTGCGCCACCTCTTCGAGGAAGTTCTGACCGGCGCAATGAATGACCAGACCGGCAACCTGCCATCTCAGCCAGGCATCTATCCGGATTATTCGGCACCAATCGTCCGACATGCACCGTCTGGAGGCTGGCAACTGGCCATGGCGCGATGGGGCATGCCATCACCCGCGAAAGCTCTGGAGGGCAAACGCACCGATAGGGGGGTAACCAATATCCGTAATCTGGGCTCATCCCACTGGCGTCGCTGGCTGGGGATCGCGCATCGCTGCCTTGTGCCCTTCACCAGCTTTGCCGAACCCGACGGCCGTCCCGGTGCCCTCCACAATTCGCCGGTCTGGTTCGCACTGGGCGAGGATCGCCCGCTCGCTTTCTTCGCCGGGCTCCGCACCGAATGGACCTCTGTGCGCAAGCTCAAGGAAGGCGAGGTGACGGCAGACCTGTTCGGCTTTCTCACCTGTTCGCCCAATGCCGAAGTGCGCCCTGTCCATCCCAAGGCCATGCCGGTCATCCTGACCAAGCCTGAAGAATGGCAGCGCTGGCTGACTGCTCCGACCGAGGATGCGCTCGGGCTCCAGCGCCCGCTGCCGGATGGTGTGCTGAAGATCGTGGCTGAAGGCGTGCGTGAAGATGCGGCCTGAGTTCGTGCAAGAACAATTGTTCCGCTTGAGGTCGGCACGGGTGCATGAGGTGGAAGGACGCGGCCGTCGCGCCTTCGCACTGTTCCAGGCAGCGCACCATGCCGGTCCCCTGATCTGGATTCTGCCTCCACGGGCGCGCCATCTGCCGATGCTGCGCGGTTTGCCCGAGGGTGTAGGACAACGTCTGCACGTCATCCGTCCCATCACCGAGATCGATCTTTTGTGGACGGTCGAGGAAGCCCTGCGCAGCCCTGCTGTTGGGCTGGTGATCGCCGAGCCTTCGAGTCAGTTGTCGCTCACGGCGGGGCGGCGGCTTCAATTGGCGGCCGAGACGGGCCAAACCACCGGGGTGATGCTGATCCGCGAAGGCCAGGGCAGCAACGCCGCTGAGACGCGCTGGCATTGCGATCCGATTGCCAGCACGGACATTGCCAGCGCGGACCATGACTCGACTCTGCATCACTGGTCCCTTAATAAGAACAAAAAGGGAACAACGGGAAGCTGGATACTGCATTGGAATGGCGCGACGGCTGCTTTCAACCTGGTTTCCGAGGCTGGCCAGCGACACCATGCTGCGGAGGCGTCCGGCTGAAGGGCCTTTTGCCCTGGTCCACCGGTCGAGGAATACGGAACATCTGCATTGCCTGAACGAGATCGCTGAGCGGAGCGGGCTGCATCGCGGCATGACGCTCGCGGATGCGCGCGCGATCTGCCCGGATCTCATCACCCGGCCTGCGGATATCGTCCGAGAGGCCGCTGCGCTAGCCGCGCTCCACCGCTGGATGGGGCGCTATGCGCCGATGGTGGCGCGGGACGGATCGGATGGCCTGATCGCTGATATTACGGGCGTGCCGCATCTGTTCGGAGGTGAGCAAGACCTTCGGGCCGATCTGCATGCGCGCATGGCGCGTGCCGGGCTCTCCGTGGTCAGCGCCATTGCCGGGACCCGCGGCGCGGCGCATGCGTTGGCGCGTCACGGTGGTGGAATCATCCCAGAAGGCCGACTTGTCGACAAGATCGGCCCCCTGCCGGTCAGCGCCTTGCGGATCGATACGGAGACGACACAGGCACTTGGGCGCATGGGATTGACCCGGATCGCCGATCTGATCACTCAGCCGCGGGCACCGCTGGCACGCCGGTTCGGGTCCGGCCTCATCCTGCGGCTCGATCAGGCGCTTGGGCATCAGCCGGAACCCGTTGCCGCAGAAACGGAAGCGCCGCATTTCGGGGTGCGCATGACCCTGCCGGAGCCGATTGGCTTGCAGGCCGACGTGATGGCGGGGCTTACCCGCCTGCTGGAACGTCTTTGCCACACGTTGGGCCAACACCATATGGGCGCCCGGCGCTTGCGCCTCGATCTGCACCGGGTGGACCGGGAAATCGCGCGGGTCGAGATCGGTCTTGCCCGCCCGATGCGCAACCCTGAGCGAATCGCGGCGCTTTTCAGCAAGGGAATCGCGGATGTCGAGGCCGGGTTCGGCATCGAGGCGATGCGGCTGGAGGCCCATGTGACCGAGAGTCTGCCGCCTGAGCAAATCGGGGGCGGGCAGGCCATGCGTCACGAGGATGCGCTCGCTGATCTCTTCTCCCGGCTTGGCAATCGGTTGGGGTTCGAGCGGGTGTTGCGCCTTCTGCCCGCCGAAAGCACGATTCCCGAGCGCAGCTTCCTGCTGGCGCCTGCGGCCTATAGCGAGGCGGCCCCCCCGCCACCGCGAACAGGACCGGAACGCCCGATCATCATTTTTCCGCCCGAGCCCGTGGCGATTCGCGGCATGGACCACCCTGGGCATCCGCCTGTGCGGTTCCGTTGGCGGCGGATGCAGTTTACCACGATGCGCGCCACGGGACCGGAACGCATCGCACCGGAATGGTGGCTCATTGATCCCGACTGGCAGTCTGGATTGCGTGACTATTGGCGCATCGAGACGCGTGAGGGGCCACGACTCTGGCTTTTTCATACACCGCAATCGCCGGCGTGGTCGGTGCAGGGAGAGTTCGCATGACCGCTTATGCCGAGCTGTGCGTGACCACGAACTTCACCTTCTTGCATGGCGCCTCGCATCCCGAGGAGCTGGTCACGCGCGCGGCCGAACTGGGCCTTGCCGCCATTGCCATCACCGACCGCAATTCGGTGGCGGGCGTGGTACGCGCCTTTTCTGCCCTCAAGGAACTGGACCGGCTGCACAACGAGGCGCGCGAAGCAGCGGGCGCATTACAGGATGCACCCGACATTCGCTCGCGTCGGACCACCGATCATTCCAGCCGTCAGATCCTGAACCCGACACCTCTGGATGATGGTCCTCGGATCAACCTCGACCAGCCCCTGCCCAGGTTGATCCCTGGCGCGCGGATCGCGCTGAGCGATAGCCCTGTCGAATGGCTGGCCCTGCCACGGGATGTTGTCGCCTGGTCGCGTCTGACACGGCTCCTCTCGCTGGGCAAACGCCGGGCCGGAAAGGGCGCGTGTCATCTCACACGAAAGGATCTGGTGAACTGGGGGAGTGGTATGGTTCTGGTCGCACTGCCCCCAGATCCGATGGAGGGGTCGGGGCAGGCAAACCTGTCGGTCGAGCTGCGCGACATGCGGCGCACCTTTCCCGGCCAGTGCTTTCTCGGGGCTGCACCAATCTATGATGGGCGCGACCAGCCACGCCTCGACCGGCTGGCACGACTTTCGCAGGTTTCCGGCCTGCCTATGGTGGCGGTCGGTGATGTGCTGATGCATCGTTCGGCCCGGCGCCCGCTTGCCGATGTTCTGACCTGCCTGCGCGAGGGCTGCACCATCGACACGATCGGCGCCCGCCGCCTGACCCATGGCGAGCACCGGCTCAAATCCGGCACCGAGATGGGCCGCATGTTCCATCGTTATCCCGCCGCGATCCGCCGTACCCTGGAGATCACCGATCAATGCGCCTTTCGCCTCGACGACCTGCGTTATCAGTATCCCGACGAGGCCCGGGAGGGCGAACCGGCCCAGAACCGGCTCGACCGGCTTGCGCGCGAGGGGCTGCGCTGGCGTTACCCGGACGGGCCACCCGCCAAGATCGCCGCACGTGTCGACAAGGAACTGAAACTCATCGACGAGATGGGCTATGCGCCTTATTTCCTGACCGTGCATGACATCGTGGCCTTCGCCCGGTCGCGTGGCATCCTGTGCCAGGGGCGCGGATCAGCGGCCAATTCGGTGGTCTGTTACCTCTTGGGCGTGACCGAGGTTCCCCCCGAGAGCATCACGCTGATCTTCGAGCGGTTCATCAGCAAGGAGCGTGGTGAACCACCCGACATCGACGTGGATTTCGAGCATGAGCGGCGCGAAGAAGTGATCCAGTGGATCTATGAGCGCTACGGCCGCCATCGCGCCGGGCTGACCGCCACCGTGATCCATTTCCGCTCACGCGCCGCAATCCGCGAGGTCGGCAAGGTCATGGGGCTGAGCCAGGACGTGATCGCCCGGCTTTCCGGGCAGATCTGGGGCTGGTCCTCCAGCGCACCGAATGAGGACCGGATGCGTGATGCCGGCATTGATCCGGCGGACAGGCGCGTGGCGCTGGCGGCCAGGTTGATCGGTGAAATCATCGGCTTTCCCCGGCATCTCAGCCAGCATGTCGGCGGATTTGTCATCACCCATGGACGGCTCGATGAACTCTGCCCGATCGAGAACGCGGCGATGGAAGATCGCACCATCATCGAATGGGACAAGGATGACATCGACGCACTTGGCCTGTTGAAGGTCGATGTGCTGGGCCTTGGTATGCTGACCTGTATCCGCAAGGCGTTCGGGCTGTTGCGGGACCATCGCCAGAAACACCTGACACTGGCCAACGTGCCCCCCGAAGACGCCCGCGTCTATGACATGCTGTGCCGGGCCGATGCCATCGGCGTGTTCCAGGTGGAAAGCCGGGCGCAGCTCAACTTCCTGCCCCGGATGCGGCCGCGCAAGTTCTATGATCTGGTTTGCGAGGTGGCCATTGTCCGTCCCGGCCCGATCCAGGGCGGCATGGTGCACCCCTTCATCAACCGCCGCCAGGGCAAGGAGAAGGTCGAGGATCTCGGCCCCGCGATGATGGAGGTACTGGGGCGCACTTATGGCGTGCCGCTGTTTCAGGAACAGGCGATGCAGATCGCGGTGGTCGCCGCCGGTTTTTCGGCGGCCGAGGCCGACCGGCTGCGCCGCAGCCTCGCCACGTTCAAGCGGATGGGCACCATCGGCGCGTTTCGGGATCGCTTCGTCTCGGGGATGCTCTCGCGTGGGTACGCCGCGGATTTCGCCGAGCGGTGCTTTGCCCAGATCGAGGGCTTCGGTTCCTATGGATTTCCCGAAAGCCACGCGGCAAGCTTCGCGCGGCTGGTCTATATCTCGGCCTGGCTCAAATGCCATCACCCGGCGGTCTTTACCTGTGCGCTCCTGAACAGCCAGCCGATGGGATTTTACGCCCCTGCGCAACTCGTGCGCGATGCGCGTGAGCACGGGGTCGAGGTGCGGCCCGTTTCGATCAACCATTCGGAATGGGATTGCACGCTGGAGCCGCGCGCGGATGGGGAACTGGCCGTGCGCCTGGGATTTCGTCAGATCAAGGGACTGCGCGAGGAGGACGCCACCTGGATCGTTGCCGCGCGGGGCAATGGCTATGCGGATGTCGAAAGCCTCTGGCGCCGGGCGGGGGTGCATCCCGATATGCTTGAACGGCTGGCCGAGGCCGATGCCTTTGCCGTGCTCAGGCTCACGCGCCGCGATGCGCTTTGGGCTGTCCGGGCCTTGCGCGCGCCGAAGCCGCTGCCACTGTTCGGAAGGGATGGCGAGGGCGGCACAGAGCCCCCCGTCGATCTGCCTGCCATGACGCTCGGGCAGGAGGTGATCGAGGACTATCTCGCCCTGCGCCTTTCACTGCGCGCTCATCCGCTGGAACTTCTGCGACCACGCCTGCCCGAGAGCATCCCCCATGAACGGCTGGCACAGGCCAGAGGCCGGGTCACCGTCACCGGCCTCGTCATCACCCGCCAGCGCCCCGGCACGGCCTCGGGCGTGATCTTCCTGACGCTGGAGGACGAGACCGGCGTGGCCAATGTCATGGTCTGGCGCAAGATCTACGAAACCTTCCGCAAGGCGGTGATCGCCGGGCGCTTGCTGTGCGTGACCGGCCGGATCGAACGGGAGGGCCAGGTCACGCACCTGATTGCCGAACGGATCGAAGACCTCTCGCCAATGCTTTCAACCCTCGGTCGGCCTGCACCGAGCGGCACGCATGACGGGCAAGCGCATGAAACAGGGCTGCCCGCCGCTGGCAACAACCGCCCCTCGGCCAGGCACCCGAGGGAACAGGCGAAAAAGCTCTTCCCGAGCCGGGATTTTCATTGACGCAGCGCCATATTCCGGCCCCACCCTTGGTTTAATGAAGCGCCATGGTCGGCGGTTGCAATATCATATGCCTTCGCCACAGGCGTGCGAAACGCAGGGCGTCGCGGCTGATTGGTCCCGGCTTACTTGTCCTTGCCCTTCTGGCGCTGGCGCCTCGACCGTTGGGCATGGCGGGTTCGAATATCGATCATGAAGTGTCACCTGCACCAAGCACCACGATCCTGCGCGGCGGTGATGCCTGGAAAGGCATCAACCGAAAGAGCCAGAATGCGAAGCCTTCTGGACGATCAATCGAAGGCCGCGTCACGCATGTGCGCGACGGCGACACGATCGAAGTCGCGCAGGTTCCAATCAGGATCGCTGACCTCGACTGCGCCGAAATCGGCAGTATGGAGGGCAACAAGGCGACCCGACGCATGCGTGAGCTTGTGCGTTCGCAAACGGTATCATGCAGCTTGAGTGGCAAGATGTCGTATGAGCGACATGTCGGCACCTGCTCTCTCACCGACGGGCGAAATATCGGTCATATCCTCCACACTGAGCGCATCTGCCATCAGTGGTGACAATTGGCGGCAGGAAAATCTTCTGACGGCTCGCGGCTGTTTCATAACGCACGCCATAATGCCCCACCCACCTGAAACCACGCCGCGGGAGGAACAGCCATCAGCGTCTCAATCGAATGAACGCGCATGGATCGCCTGAGCCACTTCATCGGCGGTTTTCAGGGTTCGCACAACAAGCGGCACAAGCAAAGCGATCATGTTGCGGTCAAGCCCCCGCGCCCGCTGAGCCTGGCGGACATCCTGAAATACCGAGAGAACAAGCGGAATGAAACGCAGGCACAGGGACACGCCGAGCGCAATCTGGTTCTTAGGAACCCAGGATGGTGCGAACCTCAACCCGGCCAGAATACCGTCAACCATTTCGCTGGTCCGGGTCGTCGCGGTGACCACTGTCGCCGCAAGGATAAGGACCGCGAAGCGGAATACCACGAATGATGCGAAAAGGATGTCGGTCAAATAGGTCTGGACCAGGAAGATCACGAGCAGGATCCACAAGGCAGGTCGGAGCGCCGCGACGACATGACGGAGGCGCAAACCGGACAGGGCGAAACAAAGGGCAACCAAGGCTCCGCCAAGGCTCACCATCGGCCAGCCTTCAAGGATGAAAAGCAGGGTGCAAACGAGAACCAGCGCCAGGATCTTCACGCCCGGGCGGATGCGGTGGAGCGGGCTGTCGCCGAAAACGTAGAGATCCGTCAGCATCGAGAGCTTGCAATATAGCCATCGATCACCGATGCCGGATCTCCGTCGGCCACGATCCGTCCCGCTTCGATGTGCAAGATCCGGTCGAAACCTCGTAGAAGCTCGAGATCGTGGGAAACAACGACGACATGTTGCGGCAGGTCCGTGATCATTGCCATGAACGTCTGCTTGTTCCAAAGATCGAGAAGCGTGGTCGGCTCGTCGAACACGATCATCCGTGGGCGCATCACCAGCACCCCGACGAGCGCGATCATCTGCTTCTCGCCGCCGCTCAGCTGATGGGTAAACCGATTTCGCAGATGTTCGAGCCCGAGCTGGCGCATGGCATCGACGATCCGTTCTTCGATCTCGGTCTTCGAAAGCTTGAGATTCCTGAGTCCGAACGCCAGATCTTCCTCGACGATCGGATAGACGATCTGGTTGTCCGGGTTTTGGAACACGAAACCGACATGCCGCCTGAGGTTCTTTCGTTCGGGCACCCCGTCCAGCAGCAATTTGCCGGATGTCGGCGTCTCGATGCCGTTGAAAAGCCGTGCGAAGGTGCTCTTGCCCGATCCGTTGCGGCCGATCACGCCGACACGACGTTCTGAAAGACGGATGGATATGTCCTCAAGGACGATGACATCGCCCTTTTTCACTGTGACATCTGCGAATTCGATATTCACTCGGGTCCGCCGGGCCGTCCCGCACTGTCGGCCTGCGTCCGGGGCTGGATGATCGGATAGGAGCGTTTCACGGTCATGATCACCCCAGCTGCGATCAGCGCCTTCACGATGTCACCGGGGATGAAGGACAGCGAGCCGGTCAGCGCCGTCCAAAGCGGGATCTTGGCAACGAATGCCACCCATGGCACGCCGATGGCATAGAGCACGATCACACCACCAAGGATGCAGATCGTGAAGGCAAGGACAAAGTTGAGCCGATCCCACAACCACTCGGTCATGTAGCCGATCGCGAAAGCCGCACCAATCCAGCCAATCAGGAACCCCCCGGTCGGCCCGAGAAACACGCCGAACCCACCTCGTCCACCAGGCAGAAGCGGCAGTCCGATCGCCACAAGGAGAAGAAACAGGACAATCGCAAGACCACCCCGAACCGCGCCGATTACGCCACCCGCCAGCATGACCCCGAGGGTTTGCGCCGTGATCGGAACGCCCGCCAGGGGAAGCGTGATCGGGGGGAAGGCGGCAAGCGACGCGACAATCGCGGCAAACAGAGCGATGAAAACCACGTCACGGGTTTCCAGAAGCGACCCCGACTCCGCCCGAAGTATAGCCATGGCAGTTTATCCCGTATTGGCAATCATTGAATGGTACCGCCCAAAGGGACGGCCATATTCGCGGTAAGGAGGGTCCATATTCGCCCGATACGACAAATTCAATCCATTGTCAGTTTGCGGCGGCCGCACTCTACGCGAGGTCACCCGAACCGTCGATCGAGCGCCGGGCCGATCTCGTCAAGACTGCTTGCGATCTCGGCACCCGACTCTTTCAACAACTCGATCTTCGCGCTGGCGCTGTCTGCTTCATCGCCGATCATTGCCGCGACATGGCCGAAACTGACCCCTCTGGGGTGATTTTCCTGGAAGCGCCCGGCGACGATCGCCACCACAGGTTTGCGCAATCGCCCAGACCGTAACGCGGCTGCGACCTCGGCCTCGTTGCCTGTCCCTGGTTCACCGTAGATGACCATTGCATCGGTTTGCTCATCGGCATCAAAGAGTTCGAGATATTCACACATGGATCGCCCGGTTGTCCGGTCTCCCCCCATCGAAACCGCGGTCGAAACACCATGTCCAGAAGCCTTCAGCGCCATGGCGATCTCGGCCGACATGCCTCCGGAGCGTGAAACCACACCAATGCGTCCCGCCGGATAGAGAGCGTCGGGGTCATCTCCTCCGATCCCACCGATCTTGCACTTGCCCGGAGAGATCACGCCATTCGTATTGAAACCGACCAACCATGCCCCCGCCTCTCTCGCAGCGGCCACGGCCCGGACCGCATCATGCCGTGGGACATTCTCGGTCGTCGCGAGAATCACCCCAATCCCGGCCTCGGCCGCCTCGGTGACAGCATCGCATACACCGTTCACGGGGACATAGAGGACAGCGGCATTCGCATCCGTTTTGGCGACCGCCGCGGCCACGGTATCGAACACGGGCACGCCCTCAACCTTCTCACCGCCCCGACCAGGCGTTACGCCGGCAACGATATTCACGCCGTAATCGAGCGCGAGGCGCGTATCATAGCGCCCTTGGTTGCCCGTAATGCCCTGCACGACCACGCGGGTCGACTTGTCGATCAGGATGCTCATGCCGTGGCCCCCTCGTCTTGTTGTGCACTGACTTTCCGGGTCGCCTCGACAATCGCGCGGGCACCGTCCAACAGCGAAGCACCGGATGGCAGATAGGTAACGCCACCGATTTGCGCCGCGAGCGCCCTTGCCTCGGCCTCACGTGGGCCGAGGAGCCGCAGGATGATCGGAAATCGTGATGTGTCCACCTTGTTGCGCTGCACTGAATTGGCGAGCGCCTCAACCACCCTGTCCACCGGTGCCATCTGAAGATGGTTGTAGCCGATCAGAAGGCTCCGGCTGCGCGGGTTGGTGAATACGGCATCAAGCACGGCCTCGGTCTTGACGGTGCCGGGGGCGGGGCTGATGTCGGAATGGTTGGCAGGTCGTCCGCCAAGATCGACGATCATGTCATGCTGAAGAAGCCCCGCACCACCGCCAGCGACAAGCAAACCTATATCGCCATCGAGTTCCACATAGCGCGCATCCCCACCCGGGTTTGCCCGGTTGACATCGTTGACCATTCGTTCACGGGGATTGTCGGGCCGTTGCGATGGAACCTCCGAGAGTTCCGGATGACGCCCGAGCGCACCGTCATCTATTTCGATCATCGTGCCCACCATCGAAAGGCGCCCGTCTGCATCTACCGCAAGCGGGTTGATTTCCATCATTTCAGCGTCCAGCTCCACAAACGCGCGCCAGAGCCTTGCCGTGAGGCGTCCGACATCGGCAAGCGAGCGACCTTTCAATCCGGCTCGTGACCAAAGGTCGATGGCTTCCCATGGCCGCAATCCCTTCAAGGGGTCGATTGGCGTCGTGACGATCCGTTCGGGCGTGGTCGCATGGACCTGTTCGATCTCGACGCCACCGGCTGTTGAGATCGTGATCATCGGCACCCGGTCGGAAAAGCTGAATGCGAGATAGAATTCCTGCGCAATCTCGGCACCTTTCTCGACATAGATCCGATCCACATAGCCCAGATCGGTTTGCCGCCCCAGCATCTCGGATGCGGCGTCTTCCGCATCGGCAGCCCCGACCAGGCGCACAAGACCACTCTTGCCTCGCCTGCCCGTTGGCAAAAGCGCCTTCAAGGCAACCGTTCCCCCGAACTCCGAGGCCAGTTCCCCGACCCTGGCCGCCGTTTCGGCCGGTGCACCTTCCGGCACCGGGAGTTTCAGTCGCCGCATGAGGCTTTTCGCAATATCTTCCGTGAGTTTCATGCAACCTCCCAGTCATTTTCTCATGTCGCTGTCGCCAGGCGAGCGTTCAGGATGGACATTCCCTTTAGGGTATTAAAGAATGTTAACAAAAGCATTGTCAAACAAAAAGCCGCAGCAAAGGAGATCGCATATGTCGTGGCAACCGGAAGTGGATGAAATCGCGAAGCGAAGCGCATGGGCCGAAGAGATGGGAGGACGCGAGGGCGTCACCCGCCAGAAAGCCCGTGGACGCCAGACGATTCGCGAACGAATCGCCGCCCTCGTTGATCCGGGGTCGTTCCGGGAAGTGGGCAAACTGGCAGGAACAGGTGAATATGCCGACGGCAAACCTGTCTCGGTCACGCCGTCCTCCTATGTCATGGGATTGGCAAGGATCGACGGACGCGACGTCGCAATTGGCGGCGAGGATTTCACCGTGCGCGGTGGGACCGGATCGACCGCACGCCGCAAGGGCGGACAAGGCGGGTTTGTCGAGGACCTAGCCCATGAATACCGGATTCCCCTGGTCAACCTGATCGACGGCGCGGGGGGATCGGTCACCTCGCTCAAGCGCCGCGGCTACGCGCCGATGCCGGGGACGGATGATTTCGGGCGCTCGGTCGAGCTTCTGGGCGAGGTTCCCGTGGTCACCTCCGTGTTGGGAACGGCGGCCGGCGGGCCGGCGGCACGGGCGATGCTGGCGCATTTCTCCATGATGGTCCGGGAAACGTCACAGGTATTCGCCGCAGGTCCGGCTGTGGTCGAACGCGCGCTGGGCGAGACCCTGACTGCCGATGAACTGGGCGGGGCTTCGGTCGCGGTGGATATCGCGGGGTCAATCGACAATGCGTACCCGTCAGAAGCCGAGAGCTTTGAAGCCATACGCAGGTTCCTCGGTTACATGCCGCAAAATGCCTGGTCGGCACCGCCCTTCGTCGAGACCGACGATCCGGTAGACAGGCGCGATGACAGGCTCTTGTCACTGGTCCCACGCAACCGGCGGCAGGCCTACAGCATGCACAAACTGATGTCGATCATCGCGGACGAGGGATCAACCTTCGAGATCCAGCCCACTTTCGGCAGATCCATCATCACCCAGTTCGCACGTTTCGGTGGCCATGTCGCAGGGCTGATCGGAAACAACCCGATGCATTATGGTGGCGCACTCGATGCGGACGGCGCACAGAAGATGACCCACTTCATAGATCTGTGCAATCAGTTCGGCATCCCGATCATCTATCTGGCCGACGTCCCGGGCTTCATGATCGGCTCCGCCGCGGAACGTTCCGGCGTGTTGCGGGCAGGGGTGCGCGCGGTATATGCCGGGCTTCAGGCCAGCGTGCCATGCATGACCGTCATCATCCGCAAATGCTACGGCATGGCCGGGATGGCGATGGTCAATCAGAAGGGGCTGAACCTGAAACTCGCCTGGCCATCAGGTGAATGGGGATCGTTGCCGGTCGAAGGCGGCGTGGCGGTCGCCTTTCGGCGCGAAATCGCGACGGCGCCCGATCCGGCCGCGCGAGAGGCGGAGCTCGAGGCGGAATTCCGCACCTACGCCAATCCCTTCAGAACCGCAGAGGCTTTTGCCGTGGAAGACATCATTGATCCGCGCGACACACGGTTCCACCTCTGCCGCCAGATCGAGGCGGCACAGGAAAGGTTGCGCACCGACCGGGGTCCGCGCCCGCAAGTCGGGGTCCGGCCATGAGCCGGACCCCCCGTCCTCGACAGGCGCTCACGCCATAAGGGACTTGCGCCTTTCCTCGACAAAGCCGGTCCAGATCTCACCGGCCCTGAAATCGGGATCGTTCAGAACCGCGATGAGAAACGCGCGGTTCGTCGCAGGCCCTTCGACCCGGGTCGCCTCGAGCGCGGCGCGCAGACGATCAATTGCGATGGCACGATCCTCGCCCCAGGCGATGAGCTTGGCAATCATCGGGTCATAATAGGGCGTGATCGTATCTCCGATTCGCACCCCGGCATCGACCCTGATGCCTTCCATCTTGTCGGGAAGATCGAATGCCGCAAGCTTGCCCGGCGATGGCAGGAAGTTCTTCGCCGGGTTCTCGGCGTAGAGGCGACATTCGATCGCCACGCCGGAGCTCGAGACCGAGGCGAGCGTATCATGCAACTCCTCGCCCGCCGCAAGCCGCAACTGCAACCCCACGAGATCGCACCCGGTAACCATCTCCGTAACCGGGTGCTCAACCTGGATGCGGGTGTTCATCTCGAGAAAGAAATACTCGCCGGTTTCCGCATCAGCCACGAACTCGACCGTTCCGGCCCCGGTATAGTTCTGTGACGCGGCAAGCGCGCGTGCCGATTCCGCCATTCCGGCCACTGACTCGGCCGAGAAGCCCGGGGCCGGACTTTCCTCGATGATCTTCTGGAATCGCCGTTGCAACGAGCAGTCACGCTCGAACAGGTGAACGGCACGTCCATCGCCGAAGCCGAAGACCTGGATTTCGATATGCCTGGCCTTGGGAATGAACCGCTCCAGATAGACCGAGCCATCGCCGAAGCTGCGCTCGGCCATGGACTGCGTCGCCTCGACGGTCTTGCGCAGCTTCTCCACGCTGTCCACACGCCGCATGCCGATACCGCCCCCGCCGGCCGCAGCCTTGACCAGAAGAGGATAGCCGACAGCTTCGGCCATCTCTTCGAGGCCATCCAGACCTCCGGGCAGTAGCCGGTCGGATCCTTGCGCAACCGGAACACCCGCCTTCTGGGCGAGTTGGCGGGCACGCTGCTTGTCACCCATGGCCTCGATCGTTTCCGGACGCGGGCCGACCCAGATCAATCCAGCGTCCATGACCGCACGGGCGAAATCCGCGTTCTCGGCCATGAAACCATAGCCGGGATGGATCGCATCGGCTCCCGTTTCCTGTGCCGCGGCAAGAATCGCATCCTGCCGAAGATAGCTCTCGGCAGCAGGCGGCGGGCCGATCCGCACAGACGCATCGGCCATTTCGACATGCATCGCATCCGCATCCGCGTCCGAATGGACCGCGACAGCCTCAAGCCCGAGATTCCGGGCGGCCCGGATCACGCGACAGGCGATCTCGCCTCGATTGGCAACCAGTATTCGTTTCATTTCCTGCTCCCTGTCAAATGCGAATCGTGCGGCTCTTGACGCCCAACTGCTCAGGCAGCAGCCGCCAGGCATCATCCAGCCATTCGTTCAACAAGGAACGCGTTTCGCGGGGGTCGATGATATCGGGAACCTTGAACCGTTCGGCCGTGAGGAACGGTGATTCAAGATGATCATACATCTGTTCCAGCTCGGCCAGCCGCGCGGCGCGATCCTCCGGTGACAGCGCCTCGAGCTCCTTGCGATAGGCCGCTTCCACACCGCCGCTGACCGGGATCGACCCCCAGCGCGCCGACGGCCAGGCATAGTGAAGGTTCAGCCCCTGAAGGCGCCCATATGTCGTTCCGGCCAGTCCATAGAGGCGCCGGACGATGATCGCACACCAGGGCACCTGGCTTTGTTCGATCGCCGAAACGACGCGAACGGATCCCTTGACCGTTCCCTGAAGCTCGGCCTCGGGGCCCACAACGGTGCCCGGCTGATCGACGAAATTCACCACCGGAAGATGGAACGTGTCGCAAAGGTCGATGAAGGTCTCCATCTTCTCCGCAGCACCCCGGGTCAGGCCACCGCCATAGTGCATCGGGTCATTGGCGATCACGCCCACGGGCCGCCCGTCGAGCCGGGCAAAGCAGGTCACGACCGACCGGCCGTAATGCCTGGTCAGTTCGAAAACCGAACCCTTGTCCATGACCAGTTCGATCAGGCGCCGAGGCTTGTAGATGCGCCGCCGGTCGCGCGGGATGATCGAGAGAAGCTCCTCTTCGCGGCGGTCGCGCGGATCGTCACATTCGGTGACGGGCGGAATCTCAAAGACGCTGGAGGGCAGATAGGACAGGAACTTGCGCACCATCTCGAAGGCTTCTTCCTCGGATTCGGCCTCGTTGCCGATCACGCCGCTGCCCCGCACATGGACCTTCGAGCCGCCGAGGTCTTCCTTGTCGACCTTCACACCCATGCCCCGCTCGACCACGGGCGGGCCGCCCGCGAAAACCTGCGAGGTTCCCTTGACCATGACCGAGTAATGCGCACAGGCCGCCTTGAGCGCCCCGAGTCCGGCACAGGGGCCAAGGGCCAGCCCGACAACCGGAATATATCCCAGTTTCGAGGCCATCAGCCATGTCGGATAACCCGGAATCTTGGTCGATGCCTGCTGTTCCAGGAGGCGCACACTGCCACCAGCACTCTCGACGAGGCGAATCAGTGGGATACGCATCTCGAGAGCATAGTTCTCGGCGTAGATCCATTTCTCCGAAACAGTCGCCTCCGAGGAACCGCCGCGAATCGTCCAGTCGTCGCCGTCAACCGACACCTTGCGCCCGTTGATCTTGATGGTTCCGATCACAGCGTTGGATGGTCTTACCGATACAAGATTGTGGTTCTCGTCATAGGTCGCCTTGCCAGCCAAGGCGCCCAACTCATGAAAACTGCCTGGATCGGCGAGCTTGTCTATACGTTCGCGAACTGTGAAACGTCCGGCTGCATGTTGACGCTCGACCGCTTCAGCTCCGCCAAGGTCTTCTGCGATCTTTCTGCGTCTTGCTATTTCATCGACTTCTTTTTGCCAGCTCATACGGGATTCCCTCTTTGTATCTCCATCACCGGACGCGCCAGTGTGGGGTCAGCGTAACAAGTATTGTTGACATTGTGAATGATTTCATCATCAATCGGAGTCAGATTACGAGCGGAGGAAACACAATGTCCCGACACGAAGAGCTTGCCGATGATCTGGAGACACGCCGCAAGCGCGTTCTTGAAATGGGTGGCCAGAAAAAACTGGCCGCGCGCAAGGCGGCAGGCCAACTCAATGCACGGGAGCGAATCGATCACCTGTTCGATCCGGAAAGCTTTGCCGAAACCGGAATGCTCGCCACGTCGCACATCCCCGCGATGCGTGAGAAGTCGCCCGCGGACGGCAAGGTTTGCGGCTATGGGCGGATCGAGGGGCGGCCCGCAGCGATGGTCTCCTGCGACATCACCACGCTGGGCGCATCATCAAGCCTGACCAATGTTCGCAAGATGGGGCATCTTCGTCGCACCGCCATTCGCAATGGCATGCCGATGATCTTCCTGAACGAAACATCCGGTGCGCGCATCCCCGATACCATGGGCGCCCAAGGCACGGGAGCCTTGGGCCAAGACCCCGAACAGTTCATCCGCGGCCGTGAAATCCCCTATGTTTCGGCTTGCCTTGGGCCGAGCTACGGCACCGGCACGTGGTACACCATGTTGTCGGATTTCGTGGTGATGCGCAAAGGTGCATGCCTTGCGGTCTCTTCGCCGCGCGTGACCTCGCTGGCGATTGGCGAAGAGGTGCAACTCGAGGAACTGGGCGGCTGGAAGCTGCACACCGAAAAGACCGGCCTTGTCGATTACGCGGTGGACAGCGATGAAGAGGCGCTCGATCTGATAAAGCGGTTCCTGTCCTATCTGCCCTCCCACGCCGAGGAGCTTCCGCCGGCGGTCGAGCCGCCGGACGAAAGCCAGTATGATGGGTCTGCGATCACCGACATCGTTCCGGCCGAGCGCCAGAAGGTCTATGACGTGCGCAAACTCATCGCCGCGATCGCCGATCCGGACTCGGTTTTCGAGCTCAAACCGCGATTCGGACGGGTCGCCACGACTGCCCTGACGCGCATGGGCGGCAAGGTGGTCGGTGTGGTGGCCACGAACCCGATGTTCAAGGGGGGGGCCCTCGACCCGGACGGATGCGACAAGATCACCAGCTTTCTGGTCCTCTGCGACAGCTTTCACATACCGATCGTGATGCTGACCGATACGCCGGGTTTCCTGATCGGTGTCGAGGGCGAAAGGCGCAAGGCACCGGGGAAAATCATGAACTTCATGTCCGCATTGCAAATGTGCAGCGTGCCGAAGCTCTCGATCGTGACCCGCAAATCCTATGGGCAGGCCTATCTGAACATGGGCGGCTCGCGCAACTCGGACGAGATGGCAGCCTGGACGACCGCGGACGTGGGTTTCATGGACCCGAATATCGGTGTCAATGTGATCTACGGGGTGACGGCGGAAAGCGACCCGCAAAAATTCGAGGAACTCAAGGCGGAAATATCTCGGGAAACATCGGCCTATGATCTTGCCGCGATCTATTCGGCACAATCGGTCCTTGATCCCCGAGAGACGCGCCAATGGCTGTTGTCGATGCTGGACGTGCATTCCCGGGGCAGGGATCGCGGCTTTTCGCGTCGGGCACTCGCCACCTGGCCAACCACATTCTGACGAACCGAATCACTCAACAGACCAAAGAAAGAAAGGTAGAATAGACACCATGGCTGAAGAAAAAATCTGCTCGGAAATCACCGGAACCGTCTGGAAGATCGAAATGGGCGTGGGCGATTCCGTCGAAGAAGACGATGTAATCATGATCCTTGAATCCATGAAAATGGAAATACCGGTACTCGCACCATGCGCGGGCACGCTTAAGGAGTTTCTTGTAGATGAAGGAAGCGCAATAGCAGAAGACCAAGTCATTGCCATTGTCGACACCTGATTCTATAGGTCGTGCTCAGATAAACAATGAGTGTTTCGACTGGAATCTGATGTGACCTTGGGAAGTGTAAATCGTCTTGAACACAGTTTGGGATCAATCCGCCCGGGCCTGACGGAAGGGCCACAGGCCCTTTCGCTTGCCGAGCAAATCGCGACGCAACTCGCGGAATCGATCATAAACGAGGAATACGCGCCTGGAGCCCGAATACACGAGATTGCCGTTTCCGAGCAATTTCAGGTGAGTCGGGGACCAGTGCGTGAGGCATTGCGCATTCTCGAAAACGCCGGCCTGGTCTCGATCCAGCCAAGGCGCGGCGCCATCGTGACCAACCTGACGGTGGCGGAAGTCGATGACATTTTCGAAATCCGCGCCGTTCTCGTCGGACTGGCGGCGCGGCGCCTGGCGCGCAGCTCCCCGCCCAAGAACCTGTCCCAGATCGAAGAACGGATCGCGAAGCTCCAGCATCTGACAACGCAGGCCGATCAGGATGCAGCGCGCTATGTCACGATCAGTCAGGAGTTGAGCTTTCTTCTCTGCGCGGGCACAGGAAGCGAACAGCTCACGTCGATCGTCTATTCCCTGTTCCACCAGACCATTCGTTACACACGCATCGGCCTGTCAACGCCCGAGCGGCGACAGACCTCGGCCAAGACCTGGGCAAAATTGCTGGAGTATATTCGCGCCGGCGCAGAAGACGACGCGGAAAGGACCGCCCGCGAACTGGTCGATAATTCGCGGGCAATGGCGATCAAGATGCTGCGCAGCGAAGAGGGCACCAGCTGAGCTTGCCTCAACCGGCACCGTCCTGATCCACCGACTGCCGGACACTCACCCAGGATGACATCGCCCCAAGTGCGCGTGCGGCCTCTGGCAACTCGTCGAACACTGCAAGACCGGCCTTTCGCGCGCGTTCCTTGTCGCTACGTTGCCGCGCGTCGGTTGCCTCGGACCCGTCGGACCGCAACACGAGCACGATACGCGGCGCCTCTGGCAGCGCGCTGACGCGCACCGCCTCGCGCACCAACCCGCCGATCACGTCGACGGACTGGTTGGCCGAGCTGGTGAATACCGGCAGGTTCACATGCACGACGATGGCATCATAGGCGCCTGCGCCGGCAAGAATATCAAGAATCTCGCCAGCCACCGCACCGTCCCGATGGCGCAACGTGCCGGCCGGCGTATCGACGGGATTGGAAAGCCCGGTCCCGGGCGGAAGCCCGAGTTTTTCCAGTTCCTGCAACGCTTTCCGCGGCACCTCCGGTGTGGTCAGCCCGGCCCGGGAAAAGGCGTCGGCCGCCAGGACACTGGTGCCACCGCCATTGCCGAACAACGCCACTCGCCGCAGCGGTCGCGCGGGGCGATCGGCCTCGGTCTGACAGATCAACAAGGCATCGAGGAAATCATCCAGTGTCTCGGCGATCATCATGCCCGTCTGCTGGGCGATGCCATCCCACAGACGCGCCTCGGCGGCCAGTGCGCCGGTGTGAGATGCCGCCGCCCGGCGACCTTCCGCAGTCCGCCCGCCAACCAGCAAGACAACCGGCTTGCGCGCACCGGCCTGCCGCAGGCGCGCCACGAAACGGCGACCGTCCCGGACGTCCTCGACATAAAGCCCGATCACCTTGGTCTCGGGATCGCACAGATGATATTCCAGCAGATCGGCAGGGCCGAGATCGGCACTGTTGCCAAGCGTGGTCACGGCCGAATATCTCAGTCCGCGCTGCTCACCGCGCAGGATCACATCGACCGCAAGCCCCCCGGATTGCGAGATCACGGCGACACCACCGGGTTCCGGGGTGGAACCGCCGACAAAGGTCAACCCGCCGCGGGGGCTGTGTATGCCCAGGCAGTTCGGCCCGATCAGTCTCGTTCCGGCGTCGCGCGCCGCCTCGAGAAGGCGGGCCTCCCGGTCCTGGCCGTCCTCGGCCTCGCCAAAGCCCGAGGACATCACCTGAACGAAGCGCGCCCGCCCCGGGGCCGCGGCAATGGCGTCGATCGCCGCTTCCGCGGCAACTGCGACATAGGCGAAATCGACCGGCTCGGGCAGGTCGGCAAGCGTGGGAACCGCCGCGAACCCCTCCACCTCGGCGGCCTTGGGATGCACGGGTTGAATCCGCCCCTTGTAACCATAGGCAAGGCTATGGCGGATCACCTCGTTTCCGAAGCTCGTTCCCGACGCAGAGGCGCCAAGCACCGCGATCGACTGCGGCCGGAACAGGGGCCGGAATGTCTTTTGAACGGCTTCGGGATCGAGAGGCGGCGGTTCGGGCACCGGCTGGAGAGGGGTGGGCGCAAGGAGAATGCGTGCATCCACCGCAATGGCGCCGTCGCCATGCACGATCAGCGGATTGATGTCGATGGCACTCGCCTGACCGTCCAGCGCAGACATCAACCCATCGCGCCCGCCCAAGGCCAGAAGCGCGGAAATGATCGCCCCTTCGTCACAGGGTGCCATTCCACGCGCGCCGCGCAGCAGCGGCGCCGAGCGCAGGGCATCGATCATGCCGCGTGCATCCGCCTCGGTGATCGGACAGGCCCGAAAGGCGACGTCCTCAAAGATTTCCACGAAGACACCGCCAAGCCCGAGCATCACGCAAGGCCCAAGCCGGGCATCCCAGAACCCGCCAAGCACCATCTCCAGACCGGGCGCGCTTTGCTCCTCGACGAGAAACCCGTCAATGGCGGCCCCGGCGCGGTCGGCGGCCTTGGCGATCTCGTCGAGCGCATCGCGTGTCTCCGCCGCGGTCTCAAGGCCGAGCCTGACGCCACCGAAGTCCGATTTATGGGCGCCATCACGGGTCAGGACCTTGGCAACCATGGGCGCACGCAAGCCTGCAAGTGCGGATTCGGTGGCGTCCTGCGGAGTGCGCAGTCGCCGCCCCTGCGGCGCCGGAATCCCGGCGGCCCGCAAAAGCGCCTTGGCTTCGAGCTCCGAAATCGCGGTCGCCCCTGCCTCACGCGCCGCATCGGCTGCGCGTGTCGCGGTCTCGATCAGCGAAATTTCCATTCCGGCGTCCTTTTCTCGTTGAAGGCGCGCACGCCCTCGGCCCGATCATCGCTGGCCGATAGACGTTGATGAACGGAGACTTCCAATGCCAGGCCAACCTTGAGCGGCGCATCAATGCCACCATCCATCGCCCGCTTCGCGCCTTGGACTGCAAGCGGTGCGTTGGCCGCGATCCGCCGCGCCACGGCGATCGCGGCCTCCAGTTCTTCCCCCGGCGGATGCAGCGCGTTGACAAGCCCCCAATCATGCGCCTCGCGCGCAGAGAACTTCTCGCCCGTGAGGATCAACTCCTTGGCGCGGCGCAGGCCGAGGGCGCGCGGCAAAAGCTGCGTGCCGCCCGCGCCGGGCATGATTCCAAGCGTGATCTCGGGCAAACCGAAAACCGCGTTCTCGGCCGCATGAACGAAATCCGCACCAAGGGCGAGTTCGCACCCGCCCCCGAGCGCATAACCGCGAACCGCGGCGATGACGGGCCAGGGAAAGTTCCACAGGCTTTCGAAGGTATCGCGGTAAAGCGCGTGCTGCTTGCGCCATGCGTCGTTCGACATCCCGGCGCGTTCCTTGAGATCCGCGCCCACGCTGAAGGCCCGCTCCCCCGCGCCGGTCAGCACCACGGCGCGGATGTCGTCGCGCCGCCTGAGCGTCGTGCCGAAAAGCGCGAGCATCTCTTCGGCCATGGCGGTGTCGAACGCGTTCATCGCCTGCGGGCGATCCAGGGTGACGACGACAACGCCGCCCCCTGTCTCGGAAAGCTGCAATCGCCGTGTCAACGCAACACCCCCGGCAGCCAGGTTGCCAGCCCCGGCAGGAAGATCATGAGGATCGCATAGCCAACACCGACCGCGACGAACATCATTGCACTGCCGAAGGCCCGATCCGCAGAGAGGTTGATCACACTGGACGCGGTGTAGAGCCCGACACAGACCGGTGGGGTCAGCAACCCGAGACCGGCAAAGGCCGTGAACACGATGTAGAGATGCGTCAGCGGTATGTCGAGGCTGACCGCGACTGCCATGAACACCGGGACTGTCAGATAGAACACCGGAACGATCTCGATAAACGTGCCCAGGATCAGGCAGACGACCCCGACCACGAAGAGGAACATGATCGGCGTCACGCCATATTCGACGAAGAAGGTGGTGAGCTTCTGCGGTGCCTGGGTATAGGTCAGCACGACCGACAAGAAGGTCGCCATCGCGATGATCGAAAAGATCACGGCCGTGGTAACCGCCGTTCCCTGTAGTGACTGCCAGAGCGTCTTGTAGGTCAGTTCACGGTGAACCGTGAACCCCAGGAAGATCGCCCAGATTGAGGCGACGGCCGCCGTTTCCGATGGTGTCAGCAACCCGCTGTAAATTCCGCCCAGGATGATCACCGGTGTCAGCAAGCCGGGCAGCGCCTCGCGAAACGTGCTGAGCCGATGGGCGAGGCTTGCACGCGTTTCCCGCTCCATGTGCCAACAGCGGATCACCACGACGATGATGAGGATCACGAGAAGCGTCAGGCCGGGGAATACTCCAGCGGCGAAAGTGTCCGATACCGGCACACCGGTGAGCGCCGAATAGATGATCGCGGCGTTTGACGGGGGGATCAGGGCCTCAAGCAGGCCCGCCGCCGCGGCAAGTGCCACGGTGAAGGGCGCGGAATACCCCTTGCGCAACATCTGCGGCATCATGATCGAACCGACCGCCGTGATCGCGGCGAGGATCGAACCGCAAAACGCGGCGAAAAAGCCCATCGTGATGACCATCGCAACCCCGAGCCCGCCGGGCCAGTGCCCGACAAGCGCCATTGCGAAGTCGACCAGCCGCCGGGCAACACCGGAACGCAGCATGACGAGGCCGGCAAAGACGAACAGCGGAATGGCGAGCAGCACCTGCTTGGTGACCGCGCCAAACGCGATCTGGATCAGTGTGGACCAGGGAAGGTCCAGACCCTGGGTTGCGACCGCGCTCGAACCGATACCGAAGACAAGGAAAATCGGGAGCGAAAGGAAAAGAAGAACGAGCGACAGCCCGATGACGACAGGGACCATGGATCATGCCTCCGCTTGGTTGGATTGCGTTGCGGAAACGTCGGGATCAGTGTCCCCGACAATTGCTTTCAGGAGATTCTCCAGCGCGAAGCTGGTCAGGATGGCAAAGCCAACCGGGAAGGACAGGTAGATCCACCAGATCGGGAAGGCCCACTCCATCTCGGTCTTCTGTCCAACCGTCTTGAACACTGTCGTGGCGTCAAAACCGGCGTAACAGAACACGACACCAGCCCCGATCGCGATGAGTGCGACGATGGCACGCAGCGCGCGGGCGGGTCGCGGAGACAATCGCTCGGGCAGGAAATCGACCGCGATATGCGATCCGCTGCGCATGAGGATGCCGGCAACCGGAAAGATCAGCCAGGGCATGAGGATCGGCGGCAGCTCCATCACCATGTTGTATCCGATGCCGGTCACATACCGGGTGACCGCTCCACCAAACACCGTCAGGACCATGAAGCCGACCAGGATCCCTGCAAATGTCTTGACGACGATCTCAAGAATGTTGTTGAGCCCGACAAGGGCGCGCAGCGCGGATGTCATTGGAATCTCCCCGAAAATGAATTCAGTATGGGGGCTGCTCCGCACATGGCGGAGCAGCGCCGATATGGTGGTCTACTGGCTGGAATATTCCAGCACGGCCTCCATCACCTCGGGGTCGATCATCTTGCGCAACCCGGGAAAGACTTCCTCCCTGTTGATGCGCTCGAACTCCTCCTGCGCTTCTTCGCTCAAGGTGTCCACCTGGCCGCCTCGTTCTTCGAATTCCTCCAGAACCTCGTCCGAGAAGGCCATGATCGATTCCGTGGATTCCTCCGAGATTTCCTCACCCACTTCGGTCAGCAGGTCCTGAACGTCTTCGGGAAGCCCGTCCCACCAGGCCTGATTGGCGAGGATGAACGAATCCGCGTAGAACTGGTGAGGCAGTTCCGCATACTTGATATGGTCCCACCAGCTATAAGCCTTGATGGCCGAGGGCACGGTCGCGAAAGTGTCGATCATCCCGTTCTGAAGCGCCGTGTAGACCTCGCCTGTGGGCATCGAGACCGCATCCGCGCCAAGAGCGCTCCAGCGCGGCCGTTCGACACCACTGAGATAGCGTGCCTTGAGACCGTCATAGGCGTCGGGCGAGGTCAACGGACGCTTGGCCGTGAAGGACATGAACGGTCCGGTGGGATTGTAGGCGATGAACTTGGTGCGCGTCCGGGTGAGCACATCATTCCAGATCTCCTGGCCCACCTCGGTTTCACGGAAGAAATTGCGAAGATGATCGAAGTCCTCGAAAACCCCCGGAAGCGCTTCGACGTTATAGTTCTGGTTCACCGGCGGGAAGCTCACCGTTCCGACAACGCCGCCAAGCTGGACAGAGCCCGAAGTCAACGCGCCCATGATCTCGCGAATGCCGAAAAGCTGCCCGGACGGAAAGGTTTCGATCCGGATCTTGCCTTCGCCTCTCTCATTCACCCGGTCGGCGAATTCCTGGCTGTATATAGCGCTGTGGTGTTTGGGGGCCCAGTGATAGCTGAGTCGCGCAACAATCTCTTCGGCCGATGCGACGGGGGCCCAAACGACTCCCGCGACAAGGCCAAGCCCCAGGGTTGTGGCGGCACGGACCCGCCGCAGCGTGTTTGCAATATTCTCTGACATGTTTCCTCCCTACGTCCAGTTCTGGACTGCTTAGCGTCGCAATCCAAGGCAGGGCCAAAGATTCGACTACTGATGAATGTTGACATTCTTAATTTCCTTACGTCAACTCCTCTTTGTCCAAACAGGAGGGAAAACAATGCTGCGCACCGATTTTCAGAGCGATATCGTACTGGTCACGGGGGCGACGGCGGGCTTCGGGCTCGCAATAGCCCGCAAGTTCCATTCGGCCGGCGCCCGAGTCGTCGCCGTCGGTCGCCGTAAGGACCGGCTCGCAACCCTGCAGGAAGAACTGGGTGACCGCCTCTTGCCGCTGGCACTCGATGTCGGGAACATTGCCGATATCGCACGGGAAATGGAACAACTTCCTGCGGATTTCCGTGATCTCACCTTGCTTGTGAACAACGCCGGGTTCGGCACCGACCGGGGTGCGGTCCAGGATGCGGCGCTCGCGGATTGGGACGACATGGTGAACGTCAATATCCGGGGCCTGCTGCACATGACCCACCACGCGCTCCCCGGAATGCTCGCGCGGGGCCGTGGCCAGATCATCAATATCGGCTCGGTTGCGGGCCGGGCCGTCGGGCCGACCAACGCCGTCTACAGCGCGACGAAATCCTTCGTCCTTCAATTCACCAAGGCCCTGAAAACCGATCTGATCGGCACGCCGGTCCGCGCAAGCTACATCGCGCCCGGTGCGGCCGAGACCGAGTTCTCGCTGGTCCGCTGGCAGGGTGACGAGGGCCGGGCGGCCAAGGCTTATGCCGGGTATCAACCGCTGACCGCCGAAGACATCGCCGAGGCCGTCTTCTTCTCGGCGGCGATGCCCGCGCATGTCGATGTCACCGAGCTGGAGCTGATGCCGCATCAACAGGGGTTCGGGCCGCGCATCTTCGCGCGCGACCAAGGCTGACGGCGGCCCGGATCAGGCCCCGCCACCGACATCGAGCGTCGAGCCCGTGATATAGGAGGCCTCGTCCGACAACAGCCAGACAATCGCGTGGGCGACCTCGTCGGGGGTGCCCGCGCGCCCCATCGGCATCCTTGGCCCGACCTTCTCGATCCTGCCGGCCATCCCCGCGCGCGCGTGAATGGGCGTGTCGATCAGGCCGGGACGCACCGACATGACCCTGATCCCCTCGCGCGCCACTTCCAGCGCGAAACCATGGGTAAAGGCATCGAGCGCCGCTTTCGAGGCCGCGTAGTGCACATAGAGTTTCGGAGCGCCATGAACGGCCGCAAGCGACGAGACATTGACGATCGTGCCCCCCGGACCGCCTCTTTCGGTCGACAGCCGTGCCGCGGCCTCGCGGGCGGCGATCATCGCCCCGGTGACATTCACACGCATCAAACCGTCGATCTCGTCGCCATCCATCTCCTCGAGACGCATGGCGCGCGCAGCAACCCGCGCCGCGTTGTTCACGAGGCCACCAAGCGGCGGCAAGGCGGCGTCCACGGCGCGAAACAGCTCGATCACTTCTTCCTCTTTGCCCATGTCGGCGTGAAAGGCCTGCGCCACCCCGCCCGCATCGACGATATCGGCGACGACCTTCTGCGCGCCCTCCCGACCGGACCTGTAGTGAACGGCAACGGCCCATCCTCGCGAGGCGGCAAGCAGGGCGGTCGCGGCGCCGATTCCGCCCGCCGCACCGGTAACGATCACGGTCTTCTGAGTCATGGTCATGCTTCTGTCTCCTTCTCGATTGCCTCTGTTCCCCGGACGACGACCACCGCGCTCACCGCGAACGCAACGGCAAGGCAGACGATGCCCGGCGTGTAGCTCCCGGTTGCCAGCACCGACATGCTCAGCAAGGCAGGGCCAAAGAGCCCCCCCAGATAGGCAAAGACCATCGACCCCGCGGTCGCGGACAGAACCCCGCCCTGGCCGCCGCGTGCCTCACCGGCGCGCGCCACCTCGGCGAGCAACACCCCGCTCCAGCCCATCGGCACAAAGCCCAGCGCGATACTGATCAGGGCGATGGCCACCCATGGCCATTCCGGCCCCAGGAAAAGCAGGATCATCAGCAGCCCCGCCCCCGACCAGGCAAGCCATGACAGAACCTGCCGCGGGCGCCCCGAGTCCGCGCGCCATCCCCAGTAGAGCCGGCCGAAAATGCTCGCCGTCATCGTCAGCGAAAGCATCGCCGCTGCGCCTTCGGGTGGCAGCTGGCTTTCGCGCCAGATCATCGCGATATAGACCGACATGAACCCGAACTGCGCCATCGAGAACGCAAAGACCGCAATCGCCAGACCGCGTTGCACCGGATCGGCCAGCACGTCCCGCGCCGGCGCGAAGGGCAGCTTGAACCGGATCGACACGCCCGCTAGCCCGTCCTGCCCGAGCCTGTTGCCGACAAGCGGTGACAACCCCGCAACCAGGATCGCCAGTGCCATGGTGGCGATTGCCGCCATGCGCCAGTCCGACATCAGCACGATAACAGGCAGGACAAAGCCCGCCGCCGCACCGCCGATCGCCACGCTCGATTGCTTGAACGAGAACACGAGGTTCCGGTGCCGGCCGACCGCGATCCGATTGAGCAGCCGCGACCCGATCGGGTTGACCGGTCCATAGCCGATCCCGATCAGGATCGCGCCCAGCACAACCAGCACCGGCCCGTTCGCAAGCGCAAGGGCCAGCGCACCGAGGGCGACGACGGCAAGCGATGCCGACGCGCCATTGAACGACCCCCATCTTGCCACGACTCCGGCCGTCCCGGTCGACGAGACCAGCGCCGTTGCAAATATGATCGCTGTGAAAATCCCGATGAAATCGGCATCAAGGCCAAGCCCCAGCGCCGCGAATGGGGCCAGTACAGGGGCGGTTTGCACCGCCGCCACCACCGCCGTCTGGTAAATCAGCACAAAGCCGATTCCAAGAACGGCATTCTGGGGTGATGGCTTGCTCATGTGATCATGCTCCGCCAGACCCACGGTCCGTGCCGGGCAGGATGGCGCGGGTTCACGCCCAGGATCGAGCGATCTTCTTTCATCAGGTAACCTCGCGCAATGACGGGCGCTTGGCGCCGCCGAGCGCCCGGCCCAGGGCCGGAAGGCTTCGGTGCAGGCGAAAGGCGATCTGGGGAATGGCCGTCATGTCGCCGAACCGCCCGCGTGTCAGCAAGCCGAAAGCCCAGATGCTCTCCTGCGCGCGCCCGTCATCGTCCAGAACGCGCCCGTCGCCATCGACCTCGAGACCCAGGCCCATGCTGTCGCGCTTCGCCAACCCGAGATCGCACAAGGCGCCGACGAACGGATCATCCGACAGGGTCTTCGGCCCGGTGCAATTGATCACGGTGTCAAAGCTCTTGCAGGTCGTCGTCCGGTCGCGCCCCACCAGCTGCGCCTCGAGGCGGTCGCCGCGCGCCTCCAGCCCCGCCAGGCGAGCCACGCGAAATTCCAGCTGACCGGCTTGCTCCATCGCCGCGACGATGGCGCCGGTCTGCGGCACCATTCGATACCGGTTGACGTCATACCACGGCTTGAGGTGGCGCAGGAACCGGCGCTTCTCGGTCTCGCTGAAATTCGGCCAGAGCCAGCCCGCGGCATCCCGCGCCTCGTCGAACGGGGCCTTCAGGTCGCGCCCTTCCGCGATGGCCGCCGCCATGTCCCGGCGCAGGGCCCGAACGGCAGCCCGGAGCGTCAGCCTCTCGCCGTGGCGCTCGATGAAACGCGGCATCGGCCGCGCCAGCCGCTGCATCAGCGCCGCCACGTCCGGCGCCTCGCCCTGGGGCTGGGGCAAGAGCCCCCTGCGCGATATCGCCGTGATCGGCCCGCGATGCCCCTGGCGCGACAGGGTCGCCACGACATCCGCCGCGGTCAGGCCCGTGCCGACAAGCAGAACCGCGTTATCGGGTGAAATCGCTGATACCGCCTCCGTGTCGAACGGATCACCGACATATCCGGGGTGGCTGCGCGCATCGGTCGTGACCGGCCCGGGCGGCGACGGGCGCTGCCCGCCAAACGCGAGGATGGTCAGATCGGGCTCGAGGGTGCGCCCCGAGGCCAGCGCGATCTGCACCCCGTGATCGACGCGGCGCGCGCCAACCGCGCGATCCCGGACATGGCGAACCGTGGACCCGTGGGGATTCGCCGCAAGCGTCTTCTGCAAGGTGTCGTTCATGTAACGGCGGACATCGGATCGGCGGACATATCGGACCCCTGACTCGGCGCGCGCCTCCGGATCCCGTGCCGAGGCCCCCGCAGCCTCGTACCAGCGCGCGAAATGACCTATGTCATCCGGAAAGAGAACCAGGAGTTCATGGGTGCCGTTCACCCGGTGGTCGGGATCATCGCCGCCATAGGCAAGACCCCCGCCCAGTTCCTCACGCGGCTCCACGACCGTGATGCTCAGTTGCGCCGGCACGCTGGCGCAAAGTCGAATTGCAACAGCGGTCCCGGTAAAGCCGCCTCCGATGATCGCTATTTTCCGCATGCCATGTCTCCGCCTCGCACACAGACTGACGCGAAAATATTATTATTGTCAACATTAGTAACTTCTGACGTCCTCATGCTGCATACCCCCCGATCCCGTCTCCGCACGACCGGCGCTTTCACGAAACGCCCACATGGCAGGCGATCCGCCTGAAAATCAGGCATAATCGCATTGGACTGGCGGCGCAGAGCGCGCCGTCCCAGGCTCCGACTGGCTGTTGCGGGCCACGACGATAGCCTCGGGCCACCAGTGACAAGAGACCCGCGATGATCGCCCGCACCGCCCCACCGTCCACGCATCAACGCAGCCAGGGTGCGGCGCATGTCACGCTGTTGCCCGGGCCGAACGGCGGGCGGCTCGACCGGCGGCATCAGGCTGGATCGGCCAAGGCATTCGTGCATCCCGGCCAGCCGGGACCGGAGATCGTCCTGCTCAACACCTCGGGCGGGCTGACCGGCGGCGACCGGCTCAGCTATCGCATCGACCTTGCCCCGGGATGTCGCGCCACGGGCACGACCCAGACCGCCGAGCGCGCCTATCGCAGCGCCACAGGCGCGGCCGAGGTCACGGTGCACCACGCGGTCGGCGCGGGCGGGCATCTCGACTGGCTGCCGCAGGAAACCATCCTGTTCGAGGGCAGTCATCTTGCGCGGGAAACCGGGATCGACCTCGCGGCGGATGCCTCCTGCCTCCTGCTGGAAGCCGTCGTGCTGGGCCGCGCCGCCATGGGCGAGACGCTGGCCCGTGTCACGCTGAAAGACACGCGGCGCATCCACCGCGCGGGCCGGCCGGTGCTGGTCGAACCGCTGCACCTGGGCAGCGCCGCGCTGACCGCAGGGCCGGCAATCCTCAACGGCGCGCGCGCCTTTGCGACGCTGGCGCTGGTGTCGCGGGGCAGCGAAGACGCGATCGGCCCGGTCCGCGCTGCTCTCGACGAACCCGGCGTGAGCGGGGGGGCCTCGGGCTTCGACGGCAAGCTGGTGATCCGGCTGATGGCCGCCGACGGCTGGCCCCTGCGCCGACAGATCATGCGCCTTTTGCACATCCTGCGCCCCGGGCCCCTGCCCCGCGTCTGGCAGATCCAGGAGAGACGACAATGAACCTCACCCCCCGCGAGAAAGACAAGCTCCTGATCTCGCTCGCCGCGATGGTGGCGCGCGGGCGGCTTGCACGTGGCGTCAAGCTCAACCACCCCGAGGCGGTGGCGCTGATCACCGATTTCGTGGTCGAAGGCGCCCGCGAAGGGCGCTCTGTCGCCGACCTGATGGAGGCCGGCGCCCATGTTCTGACGCCCGAGCAATGCATGGAGGGCATCCCGCAGATGATCCGTTCCGTGCAGGTTGAGGCCACCTTTCCCGACGGCACCAAGCTCGTCACCGTCCACGACCCGATCCGCTGAAAGGACCATCTCCATGCGCCATATCCTTCCCGCCCTGCTGCTGACGCCCTCATTCGCCCATGCCCATCCAGGCCCGCACCTGCACCCGCACGGAATCGACGCCATTTGGCTGGTGGTGGTGACCCTGCTGGCCCTCGCGGGCGGGTATTTCATCGGCCGGGGCCGCAAATGATCCCCGGAGAGATCATCCCCGCCCCCGGTGACATCACCCTCAACGCCGATGCCCCGGTCAAGGTTCTCGAAGTCGCCAATACCGGCGATCGGCCCGTGCAGGTGGGCAGCCATTACCATTTCGCCGAGGCGAATAGCGGGCTTTCCTTCGACCGTGCCGCCGCCCGTGGACAACGCCTCGACATCCCCGCCGGCACCGCCGTGCGCTTCGAGCCGGGCCAGACCCGCGAGGTGCGGCTCGTGCCCTATGGCGGCGCGCGACGGGTGTTCGGCTTCAATCAGCAGGTCATGGGGGAGCTTTGACATGGCCACGACCATCTCCCGCCCCGCCTATGCCGGCATGTATGGCCCCACCACCGGCGACCGCCTGCGGCTGGCCGATACCGATCTCGTCATCGAGGTCGAGCGCGACCTGACCACCTATGGCGAAGAGGTGAAATTCGGCGGCGGCAAGGTGATCCGCGACGGCATGGGCCAATCCCAGGCAACCCGCGCCGAGGGGGCCATGGATACCGTGATCACCAATGCGCTGATCGTCGATCACACCGGCATCACCAAGGCAGATATCGGCCTGCGCGACGGGCGCATCGCCACCATCGGCAAGGCCGGCAACCCCGACACGCAACCCGGCGTCGATATCGTCATCGGCCCCGGAACCGAGGTGATCGCGGCCGAGGGCCGGATCCTGACGGCCGGGGGCCTTGACGCGCATATCCATTTCATCTGCCCGCAACAGATCGACGACGCGCTGCACTCGGGAATCACCACAATGCTGGGCGGCGGCACCGGCCCGGCGCATGGCACACTGGCCACCACCTGCACCCCGGGGGCGTTTCATCTCGGGCGCATGTTACAGGCCGCCGATGCCTTCCCGATGAACCTCGGTTTCGCAGGCAAGGGCAACGCGAGCCTGCCCGGCGCCCTGGTCGAGCAGGTCCATGCCGGCGCCTGCGCGTTCAAGCTGCACGAGGATTGGGGCACGACACCGGCCGCGATCGACAATTGCCTGAGCGTGGCGGATGACATGGATGTGCAGGTGATGATCCACACCGACACGCTCAACGAAAGCGGCTTCGTGGAAAACACCCTTGCCGCCTTCAAGGGCCGCACCATCCACGCCTATCACACCGAGGGCGCGGGCGGCGGGCACGCGCCCGACATCATGAAGGTGGTGGGCGCGCAGAACGTGCTGCCATCCTCGACCAATCCCACCATGCCCTATACCGTCAACACGATCGAGGAACATCTCGACATGCTGATGGTCTGTCACCATCTCGATCGCACGATCCCCGAGGACGTGGCCTTTGCCGAGAGCCGCATCCGGCGCGAGACCATCGCCGCCGAGGACATCCTGCACGACATGGGCGCGTTTTCGGTCATGGCCTCGGACAGCCAGGCCATGGGGCGCGTCGGCGAGGTGATCATCCGCACCTGGCAGACGGCCGACAAGATGCGCAAGCAGCGCGGGCGCCTGCCCGAAGAAACCGGCGACAACGACAACGCGCGGGTCAAGCGCTACATCGCCAAATACACCATCAACCCCGCCATCGTCCACGGCATGAGCGCCCATATCGGAAGCATCGAACCGGGCAAGCGCGCCGACCTGGTGCTCTGGGATCCGGCCTTTTTCGGCGCCAAGCCCGAGATGGTGCTGATGGGCGGCTCGATCGTGCTCGCACAGATGGGCGACCCCAACGGCTCGATCCCCGCCCAGCCGGTGCATTCGCGCCCCATGTTCGCCGCCTTCGGCCGGTCGGTCGAGCGTTCCTCGGTCCTCTTCGTGAGCGCCGCGGCACAAGCCGACGGGATCGGCGCGGCGCTGGGTCTGGCCAAGGACACGCTGGCGGTCACGAACACCCGCACCATCGGCAAGCGCGACATGCTCCACAACGATCTCACACCCGAGATCGCGGTGGACCCCGAAACCTACGAGGTGCGCGCGGATGGCGAGTTGCTCACCTGCGATCCGGCGCAAGAACTGCCGCTGGCGCAACGCTATTTCCTGTTCTGAGGTGCTTTCATGACCGATCTGCCCGTTGCCCGTGACCTGCTCTCCGCGGCCCCCGAAACCATCGCCGATACCGTCGTGCTCGACTACGACGCGCGGCTGATGCGGCGCAAGCGGCTGGTGGGCCGTGGCGGGCTGGCCTTTCTCGTCGATCTGGCCGAGGTCACCAACCTTGACGATCACTGGGGCTTCGCCCTCGAAGATGGCCGCGCCGTGGGGGTGGAAGCCGCGCCCGAAGACCTTGTCGAAGTGCGCGGCGACCTCGCGCGCCTTGCATGGCATATCGGCAACCGCCACACGCCCTGCCAGATCGGCGCCGACCACCTGACGATCCGCCGCGACCACGTGATCGAGGCGATGCTGACCCATCTCGGCGCCGTGCTGACCCCGGTCAAGGGGCCGTTCCTCCCCGAGGGCGGCGCTTATGGCAAGGGGCGCACGATGGGGCATGATCATGGCCACACACATCACACCCACACCCATGCCTGATGCTGACACCCGCGCATCTCACCCTGATCCAATGGCTGTCGCCCGCCTTTCCGACCGGGGCCTTCGCCTATTCCCACGGGCTGGAACACGAGATCGCGACCGGCATCGTCCATGACGCTGCCAGCCTCGAAAGCTGGCTGACGAATATCCTGCGCTTCGGCGCGGGCTGGCAGGACGCGGTGCTCCTGGCCCACGCGCTGCGGGATGACCGCGAGGCGCTGGACGACCTCGCCCGCGCGCTTTCACCCTGTGCCGAGCGCTTGCAGGAGGGGCTGGAACAGGGCGCGGCGCTGGCCCGCGCGGTCGCTTGCATCACCGGGCGCACCCTGCCCCCCCGGATGCTCCCGGTCGCCCTCGGCGAGGCGGCCACCGCGCTCGACCTACCCGAGGGGGACGTGATCGCGCTTTATTTGCAAGGCTTTGCCGGAAACCTCGTCACCATCGCGATCCGCCACGTTCCGCTGGGCCAGACCGAGGGGCAGGCCGTGCTGCACCACCTCGCGCCGCTGATCCACTGTCTCGCCAACCGCGCCGCCATGGCACCCCTGGGCGCGCTTGGCACCTGCGCGCTGGCCGGCGACCTTGCCGCGCTCTGCCATGAAACCCAAGAGGTAAGGATATTTCGCACATGACCGGAACGGCAATGAACGGCCCGCTGCGCGTGGGCATCGGCGGCCCTGTCGGGGCAGGCAAGACCACGCTGACCGAAGGGCTCGCCCGGGCGTTGGCCCCGCGCTGCTCGATGGCGGTGATCACCAACGACATCTACACCCGCGAGGACGCGGAACATCTGATGCGCGCGCAGGTGCTGCCCGGCGAGCGTATCCGCGGGGTCGAGACCGGCGGCTGCCCGCATACCGCGATCCGCGAGGATGCCTCGATCAACCTTGCCGCCGTGGCCGGGCTGAACACCGCCTTTCCCGACCTGGACCTGGTCCTGATCGAATCCGGGGGCGACAACCTCGCCGCCACCTTCAGCCCGGAACTGGCGGATCTCACGATCTATGTGATCGACACCGCCGCCGGCCAGGACATCCCGCGCAAACGCGGCCCCGGGTTGACACGGTCCGATCTTCTGGTGGTCAACAAGACCGACCTCGCGCCATATGTGGGCGTCGATCTGGCACAGCTCGAGGCCGACACCGCCCGTGCGCGGGGCGCGCGTCCCCATGTGCTGGCCCAGTTGCGCAGCGGCAAGGGGCTGGATGAGGTCATCCGCTTTCTGGAAATCCAGGGCGGATTGTCTCTCGCGGCCCCTGGCAGGGAGACGCCGCCGCCACGCGCGGAGACCGGCATCGACTGACCGGGATCGCACCGCGCGGGTCGGGCCCGGATGGCGTGCGCACGACGCGGCCGCACTCCCAGCGGCAGGGCGCCTCAAGTCTGCAGCGGCGGGTTGTCGCTTGCCCGCGGCGGTGGCGGATCAATCAGCCCGGGCGAGAAGAAGGTGTGACAGGCCCGCCCCCGCCGTTTCGAGGCATAAAGCGCCGTATCCGCGTCCGCCATGATCCGCTCGGCCTCGGGCGTGTCGTAATCACTCGAAAGGGCGGTGCCGCAACTGGCCGAGATCCGGCAGACATGACCCTCGAACGGAATCGGCTTTTCCATCTCCTCGATGATCCGGCTCGCCACGCGAGCCAGCGCCGCGCGGTCGGTCAGCCCCTCGAACAGGATCACGAACTCGTCGCCCCCGGTTCGCGCCACCGTGTCCACACCGCGGCGCGTGGCAGCCATCATGATCCGGGCGACCTCCTGCAACACGTGGTCCCCCGCCGCGTGACCCAACCGGTCATTCACCGACTTGAAGAAATCAAGGTCGACATGCATCAGGGCAAAGGGCACCCCCGCCGCGATCACCCGACCCAGCACGTGATCCAGCGCCCGCCGGTTCTTGAGCCCGGTCAGCGTGTCGGTGAACGCCTGTTCCTCCGCGGCGATCTTGGCCCCCTGCAGGCGCAGGTTGAGCAGGCGCGACGCCTCCATTGCCGCCGATTTCGCCTCGACGAGGTAAAGCATCTCGATCGCCAGATCGGTGGCCGCGAAATCGCCGCTGGTCAACCGGTAGTCGCGCACGGCATCGAGGATCGAGATCCCGAATGAGAGGTTCACGATCGCCCCGCCCCCGCCCGGCAGCGGCATCAGAACACCCTTGAGCCCGGTCGCGGGCGTGTCGCGAAACCGCAGGTGCAGCTTGATCCCCGACGAGGCCATCAGGTCGGCCATCGACGTCACCCCGCGCGGGCGACGCAGCTCGAACCTGTCAAGAAACCGCCCCCCGGTGAGTGGCGCGTCGGGGCGCAGTTTGCGCAGGGTCGGACCGGCGTGAACGACATGCCCGCTCGGGTCGAGCACCACATGCATCGGGCAAAGCGTGTCGAGGACGCCGCGCCACGCCGCCACGTCGGGCCCGGCACGCTCATCTGCCGCCCGGCACGTCATCCCGCCCGCGCCCCCAGGTCGAAATCGCGCCCCTCGGCAAACCCGGTCTCGATCAGCGTGATGTCGATCCACTCCTGCTCGTGCCGGGCGCCGCGATGGTCGAGCAGCACAAGCGCGCCGTAATCGTCGGCAAGGGAGCGCAGGATTCCCATCATCACGTGCCCGAATCCGTCCCGCGATCCGCGCACCGTCAGGCTGAACCGGTCGGGCGCATGTTCGTGCAGTTCGAGATCCGGCAAATCGAGGTCCGGCACCGCCAGCCGCGCCCGCTCGGGCAGGTCACCCAGCGAATGCAGGAATTCCACGAAATCCACCCCGCCAAAGCGTAACAGGCGGCGCAATGCCTCGGCGTTGGGATGGCTCACAAGATAGGTGCCGATATCCTCCAGCACCTCGTCGCGGGGCTTGCCAAGGTCGCCGCAAACCGCGTCGAGGACGCGCGGCGTCAGCGCGCTGTCATAGACCAGCATCGCCTCGAAATCGGTGAATCCCAGGTCCACGGACCGGGCCACCTGCGCCCATCGCTCCGGCCCATAGGTATCGGTCACGAATCTCTGGATCGCCCTGTTGATCAGTCCATGCATGAAACACCCGGCAACTTGCTATCGGCACCGAGACTGCCCCGGCGGACCTTAACAGGAACTCAACGATCTCAATTGTCGGGAATTAGTTCCATGTCGCCGATCCGAAGCGCCCGGAGACCGGCCGGAACGATCTCGAAGCGCCCGTCCAGTGCCGCGCCGATGATCGCCCCGGCACTGCCCCTTACCTGCGCGCCCGAATCGAGATCGCCGCTCATGTCCTGGGCCCCGCCCGTCCGTGACAAGACGCCATCGCGCAACACGATGCCCTGCACCTGCAAACGGTCCGCTCCCATATGCAACAGCATGAAACCGTGTTCCTCGCCGATTCCCGGGTGGAACGGCCCGGTAACGGCCACGCATCCCGGCCGCCCGTCGCCGATCTCCGTGTCGCAGGCCCGTGCCCATTCGCTCAGCAGAAAGCCCGGCACCCGGTCCAGCGCCTCGATCGGCACGGTCCGCGCCCCGGGCATGAGCGTCAGCGTCGCACTCACCGTTTCGGCCATTTCGTCGCTGCCGGTCTCGCGGGTGGCCTGCTCGAAACCATAGCGCGACCGCGTCTCTCGCGCTTGCGCCACGGCCCGCGTCAGGCTGGCATCACCCTCCGCTTCGGCGCTGGCCGCCACCCGGTCCAGCGCCGCCTGCCCGGCATGACCCCAAAGCTGCGCCAGTTCCCACAGCGCCATTTCCCGCGGCTCCAGCCCGCCGCTCTCGATCCGCGCAAGCTGGCTCTGGGCGCTGATCCGCGTGGCGTCGATCACCGGCGTGAGCCACAGTCCCGCGGCCACCACCACGGCCATCGCCATCCACCTGTTGGCGCCCCGGATGCGCGCCATCCAGCCCGCGCCGCGCAGCACCGCGCCCGCATAGGCCACCCCGTAGGCCAGCAGGAACACCGCCGCCAGCCCCGCTGCGAGGCGATCCGGGGTCCAGCCATACTGGTCCACCCGCCGCCATACCGCAAAGACCGCCAACCCCGCCAGGACCGGCAGCATCAGCGCCATCAACCGCCCGGCGTCGCGGATCACGTCACTTTGCGCCGCGCTCGCATCGTCACGGTCGGTCGCCGTGGAAATCAGCGTGACCGCCGCCAGCGCCACCCCCATCAGCGTGGCCGCCGGCGAAAGCCCCCCGAACAGCCCGTCCAGCCCCCGAAACGGGATCGCCGCCAGGAACAGTGCCACCACCGGCAACAGCACCGGCAACATCAGCCGCAGAAGGCGGTGGATGACGAAGGGCGAGACATAGGCGCGCATCTCGTGCACCACCTGGATCGCCAGCCCCAGCAACAACCCGCTCAGGACATAGGGCACCGGATCGAGGTCGATGAAATCGGCGATGATGGTGATCCCCACCAGGTGCAACAACTGGTCCGACAGCATCAGCACCGCCCAGAACAGCGCGGTGAAAAGCACCGCCGCGACATAGCGCACCACGATCATCCACGCCGCATCGAACAAGAGCGGATAGCGCCTCCAGCCCCCCCGCTCGGCACAACCTGCGGCGGCGAAAGGCGTGGCGATGAACAGGATCGCGCCCAGCGCCACCGCCCCGTGCCCGTGTTTCATAAGGTCATGCGCCTGCGGATACCGCAGCGAGGCAAGCCAGATCAGCCCAGCCGCAGGCAACGCGATGCTCAGCGCGCCCAGCGCCGCACGCCCGATCCGCTCGGGTCCGCCCAGCGCCAGCAGCACACCGAACCCGCCGAGGATCAGCGTGGCCAGCACCAGCAACAGCCGCTGATCGTCCAGCGCATCGGGCAGCACATCCACGAACAGCCAAAGCGCCAGCCCCGCCGCCGCGCCGATCACGGCCATCTCCGCCCGGTTGCGCGTGATCCTGCGATCGCCTGCCCTTGCCATGTCCTGCCTCCTCGATTCCACGTCAGACTAGCCGCATTCGCTCGGTTGACGCAGCCCCAAAATCCACAGGCCGTTCCAGCCCCGTGCGCACTGCATCAATCTGCCCGCACATCCGCGCGCGCCTCCTCGCGCGCAGGCGACGGCACGATGCCCTCCGGGCTCTCGCGAGACCGCTCGATCCGGTCGAGATGCAACCAGATCCGCCAGACATGGTAATTGACCCGGTGCAACCAGCGCGCGGCATCCATCTGTGCCAGCGCCACGCCGGGGGGATCGCCGTCCTGTCCTGCCCCGGCCAGAAGCTCATCGCGCAGCCGCCGCTCGCGGGTCTGGACGATTTCCTGCCACCGGCCGAACCACTCGGCCTGCCCGGACTCGTCCCCCGACAGGCCCCGGATCAGCCCCGCCCGGGTGATCCGCGCCAGCCGCGCCAGGCGCGACGCCCTTTGCAACGTCGCGACGCGCTCGTCCTGCGCCATGCGATAAGCCAGCCGCGTGAGATGGTCGAGGATATGCAGGATATCGGCATAACGCCACCGCACCGGACCAGTGAGCGTTGCCGAGTCGATGTTGTCGGCGAATCCGCGCGTCTCGTCCAGCACGCGCATCGCCTGGCGCAAACGCGCATTGTCGCCTCGTGCCGGCCCCGACGGCGACAGACGCGCGATCAACAGGCCCTGCATGTGCCGCGCGATATCGCCCACCGTCGCGCCCGCCGCATCCACTGCCACCGCCGGCTGCACCAGAAGCCGGGAATCCAGCCGCGCCGTCAGCGCTTCGCGCCGCTCGCGCAGCACCGTCCGCACCAGCGCCATGAACGGCCCCAGCACGATCAGGATCGCCGCCACGCCCACGATATTGAAAACGGTGTGAAAGATCACCAGCGACAGCCGCGCCGCATCGCGCCCGCCCTCGGCGATCCACGCCTCGGCCAGCGGCGCGAAAGGAATGAGAAGCATGAAGGCCAGCCCCCCGGTCAGCAGGTTGAACAGGAAATGCGCAAGCCCCGTCTGCCTTGCGGCCACCGTGCCGCCCAGCGTCGCCAGAAGCGCGGTGAATGTGGTGCCGATATTCATGCCGATCACCATCACCGCCGCCTGCCCGAACCCGATCGCCCCGGCATCGAGCGCCACCAGCGCCGTCGCCACCCCCGCCGACGAGGATTGCGTCACCACCGTCACGACCACCCCGATCAGCAAAAGCTGCGCCCGGCCCAGCGCCGTATCGCCCGGGAACCGCTCGGGCGTGACGACTTCGCCCAGCCCCGCCATTCCCGCCTGCATCAGGCCCAGCCCCAGGAAAAGAAGAGCGAATCCCGCCAGCGCCCCGCCGCCATGCCGGACCCGCGCCCCGCCGAAAAGCCGCATCATCCCGCCCATGAACACCAGCGGCAGCGCCAGCATGTCGAGGTCCAGCCGAAACCCCAGCGACGCCACCAGCCAACCGGTCAGCGTCGTGCCGATATTGGCGCCGAACACCACCCCCAGCCCCTGCGCGAAGGTCAAGAGGCCCGCGCCGACGAAGCCGATCACCATCACCGTCACCGCCGACGAGCTTTGCAGCGCCGCCGTCACGACCGCACCCGCCGCCACGCCGCGCAACGGCGTGCGCGTGAACCGCCGCAAGAGCCGGCGCATCGACTGACCGGCCAGCGCCTGCATGCCTTCGGTGAGCATCGTCATGCCCAGAAGGAACAGGCCCACGCCGCCCAATGCCGTCAGGATACCGCTTGTCTCGCCCATGCCTGCCCGTCGCCCTTCACAACGATCACAAGGCGCTTCGCAAAAACCGAAGGCTCGGCTTCTCGTGAAACGCGCGCACCGCTCATGCATCGCGCTGCGTTCCGCCTTATCCCTTTGCCGGGTCGATGGCGCAACGCTTTTGGCAGGCCCGCCCGAGCGAACCGGTCTTCATCTTGCCCGAAATACTCCCCGCAGAGCACCCGCGGTCACAGCCCGCACAACCGCTCGGCCCCGTGCCGCGCGAGAGGCTCAGAAATCGGTCGGCGCGCCGCCCTCGGCCTTGCGCCGGGCCACGAAATCGGCCAGTTCCTCGCGGATGGCCGCGTCCATCGCCGGCGGCTCGAAACTCTCGACGATGCGCCTGTAGAGGTGATGCGCCCGCTCGGGCGTCCAGACGGCACCGGCCACGTCCCATGCCTCGTAGTTGCGCCAGTCGCTCAGGAAGGGCTGGTAGAAGGCCGTGGTATAGCGGTCCTGGGTATGTTGCAGGCCAAAGAAATGCCCCTGCTTGCCAACCTCGGCCACCGCGTCGAACGCGAGGTCGCCCGGCGTGGTCGCCCAGATCGCCGGCTCCATGTAGCGTTGCAGCTGCTGCAGGATCTCGCAATCCATCACGAATTTCTCGGGGCTGGCGATCAACCCGCCTTCGAGCCATCCGGCGGCGTGGTAGACCATGTTGCTACCCGACTGGATCGCGGCCCAGAGGCTGTGCTCGGTCTCCCACATCGCCTGCCCGTCGGGCACGTTGGCCGCGCAGACCCCGGACGAGCGCATCGGCAGCTTGTAGAACCGCGCCATCTGGCCGGTCATCTGTGTCGCGCGCATGTATTCCGGCGTGCCAAAGGCCGGCGCGCCGCTCTTCATGTCCACGTTCGAGGTGAAGGTGCCGATCGCGCAGGGCGCGCCGGGGCGGATCACCTGCGCCAGCGCAACCGCGATCAGGCTCTCGGCGAGGCTCAGCGCCACCGCCCCCGCCATCGTCACCGGCGCCATCGCACCCGCGAGCGTAAACGGCGTCACCACCAGCCCCTGCCCCGCCCGCGCCATCCGCATCCAGCCATCCAGCATCGGCTGGTCATGCTTCAGGGGCGAGGTCGAATTGATGTTGGTATAGAATTTCGGACTGGCCTCGAATTCCTGGTGGCTGTGCCCGCCCGCGATGCGCACCATCTCGATCGCATCCTCGACCCGCTCGCGGCCCAGCGAATAGGTATGCACCACCTTGTCGGTCAGCGTGAGCTTGTCATAAAGCACGTCGAGATGGCGGATTCCGGCATGGATGTCCTGCGGTTCGACCGGGTAACCGCCGCAGAAATGGATGCAGTTGAAATACTGGCTCAGCTTGATCAGGTCGGCGCACATCGCCCGCGTGCCGGTCATCTTGCGCCCGGTTTCCATCGTCCAGTAGCTCGGCGGCGACGAGACGTTGCCGAAAAGGATGTGGCCCCGCCCCATGACCACCTCGCGCGCGGGGTTGCGCGGGGTCATGGTCCAGCTTTCGGGCGCCTTTGCGATCATCTCCATGATGAACTCGCGCCCCACGCGGGTGTTGGTGCCGTTGATCAATGCCCCCTCGGCGCGGAAGATCTCGAGCGCCTCCTCGTTGAGGATCTCGATCCCCACCTCTTCGAGAATGCGCATCGCGGTGTCATGAATGGCGGCGATTCCCGCGTCATCGAGGGGCTCGGTCGGGCGGTCGGGATTGACCGGAAGCCGCCAGGGCATCTGCTCGATCACCGCCCCGCCGCGCCGCGCCGCATTGCCTGCACGCCCGCCGCCGCGCCGTTTCGTTGCCGTTCCCACCATGGCTGGCCTCCCTGATCGCTTCGCCCCGATCAAATCGCCTGTGCCGGTCCCGCGCGTGCTCATCCGCGACGGGTTCTGTCGGATTCGGAACAGGTGGTCCGGCATGACCCGCGCGGATTTGCGCCGCGCGATGCGCGTCGCGGCGGGGCCTCGCTTCGCTCGGCCCGGCCCGGCAGGCGGCGACAGGCGGCTTGGCGAGACCTCGGGGCGCGCTCGCACCGGATGAATTTGAGTATTTTTCCCAAGAAAGAGCAGCAGCGCGTGAAAGCCCTCGACAGGGCGCACGATGCATTGATCAATTTTTCCTTGATGAATGCCGCGGCGCGGCGGTGCACGCCCGGCAGCCGGGCGGTGGCCGGACCGTGCCGTTGCGCAAAGCCCGGTTTCAGCGCAGGTTAACCCGCCGGGACGTTGCGCGGATGCAGGCCGATCAGGCCCGCGATATGACCGATATCGGGCAGGATCACATCAGCCAGCGCCTCGAGATCACCATGCACCGCCATCCCGGTCAGCACGCCGATGCGGCGCATTCCCGCGGCCTGGCCGGCCAGCAGGTCATGGGTGCTGTCGCCCACCATCGCCACCCGTTCCGGGGCGAGCCCGGTGTGATCGAGAAAGGCCAGAAGCTGACCCGGCGCGGGCTTGCCGCCATGGCCACTGTCGCAGCCGGCGATGAAGTCGAACATCTCGACCACGCCCGCCGCCGCCAGATGCGCGCGGGCGGGCGCCTCGGCATCGTTGGTGGCCACACCAAGCCGCAGCCCGGCGTCGCGCAGTGCCGCGAGACAGGCGCGCAGCGGCACCGCCTCGGCCTGCGGCGCGCGCGCCGCCTCTTCGTTGAGGATCGCCACGAGCCGCGCCCGCGCCATCCCGGGCAGCCCGGGCAAGAGCGCCGTCGCCGCTTCGTCGGGGGTGCCCGCGATCACGATGCTGTCGGGCGCAAAGCATTGATTTTCATAGTCGAACCCGACGCGTGCCCCGAGGTCCGCCGCCCATTCCCTGTCGCCCTGCGTCACCCGGTCGAGAAAGGCCAGGGCCCAGGATTCCCAGGTGGCGGCGAAATCGAAAAGCGTGCCATCCTTGTCGAATACGATCCCGTCAATCTTCATCTCGCCCATCCTCATTTGCCGATCCCGTCCCGACTCGCCTTCAGGTCCAGGAGACCTGCGCGCCGCCGGGCAGCACCGCACGCGCCTGTTTCGGCCTGTCATAACTCAGCCCCGCGCTGTCGCAGAAGTCGATGATCCAGGCGTCATCCATCAGCAGGAAATCGAGGACCGAGGCCAGGAAATCGGCATCTTTCACGCGCTCGCGCAGCTCGTCCGCCGCCGTGCCGGTCGAGCCGAGGAACACGGGCAACAGCTCATTGTTGGCCGCGATCCAGGCCAGCGCCTGCAGCGCGACGGTTTCGGCGGAATCCTGCGACATCGACATTTTTAATGGTCCCGGAAAGGATTCCTTAACTACTCTGGTCAAATCTGGGCAAATGATCGCCGAGATACAAGCGACAAGTTGGGAAGGCCCCACGTGCCAGGCAAGGTGCTCATCATAGACGACATCGCAACCAACCGCATCACGTTCAAGGTGCGGCTGGCGGCGGCTTGCTACCAGGTGGCACAGGCCGCCACCGCGTCCGAGGGGCTGACCCTCGCGCGGCAGATGCGACCCGATCTCATCCTCTGCCCGGCCAACCTGCCCGACATGGATGCCGCCGGGCTGGCCCGCACCCTGCGCGCGGACCACGTGCTGGGCGAAACACCCCTGATCGTGGTGACCGCCGATCACGACCCGGCGACCCGTCTCGCGATGCTCGAGGCCGGGGCCGATGACATCCTGCTCAAGCCGCTCTGCGAGGATCTCTTGCGCGCCCGGCTGCGCAGCCTGCTGCGCCACCGTCAAAGCGAAGAGGCCGAGCAATTGCGCGACGGCGCGCAACAGGCGCTGGGCCTGGCCGAAACCCATGTCGGTTTCGACACGCCCGGTCGGGTGCTGCTGGTCGCCGAAACCGCAGATATCGCGCTTAAATGGAAATCCCTCCTGGCGCAATCCATGCCCGACCGGCTGACCGCCGTCGGCATCTCCGATGCGATGCGCAGGATCGATCGCAACGACGCGCCCGATGCAATCGGGCTGGCCCTGCCCGCCAATGCGCCCGAGGCGGGTCTCGCGCTGCTGACCGAACTGGCCGCCCATCCCACCACGCGCGAGGCCGGGGTGATCGTGGCCCTTGCAACATCGCGCCCCCGGCTGGCCGCCGAGGCGCTCGACAGGGGCGCCGCCGACGTGCTGGGCGACGGCGCACTCAGCCGCGAAATGGCGCTGCGCCTGCGCCGCCAGATCCAGCGCAAACGGCGGATCGAGGCATTGCGCCGCTCGATGCGCGCGGGGCTGCGCGCCGCCGTGACCGATCCGCTGACCGGGCTTCACAACCGGCGCTATGCCATGCCCCGGCTGGCACGGATGGCCGAGGAGGCGGACCGGACCGGCAGGGATTGCGCCGTGATGGTCGTCGATATCGACCATTTCAAAACGGTTAACGATACGTACGGTCATGCCGCGGGCGACGCCATCCTGTCACGTACCGGCCATATCCTGCGCGCCGCCATGGGCGAGGACGCCCTGGTCGCGCGACTCGGCGGCGAGGAATTCCTGATCGCCATGCCCGACACCGGGCCGGATCGGGCACAAATGGCGGCGCACAGCCTTTGTCGGCTCATTGCGGGCACGCTGTTTGACCTGCCCGGACAGTCGCACCCGATCCGCATCACCGTGAGTATCGGCGTCGCGCTGACCCTGGATCCCGCGGCCCATGACGGGGCGGCATTGCAGGGTGATCGCCCCGGCCCCGTCGCGATACTCGACCGCGCGGACCGGGCGCTCTACGCGGCCAAGGCATATGGCCGCAATCGCGTCACGTTCTGCAAACGGCAACCCGCGGCCTGAGGAAACGGCGCTCTCGCATCGCGGCAAGAACCCGTCAGCGTTCGGAATGCGCCTGCCAGCGCCGCCCGCTCCTGTCCTTTCCGGGTTTCGTCTTGCGCTCCAGTGCCTCGCGCAGCCGTTCGGCATAGGCTTCGCGCTCGGCATCACTCATGCTCTCCAACCGCTCGAGCAAAAGTTCGCGTCCAAGCCTTGCACCTTCGGCCATCACCTCCATCTGTCGCTCAAGGCTCGTGCGGACAGCCTCGGGGTCATAGGGTTTGCGCTCCAGCGCCGTGATGATCTGCTCGAACTCCGCGCGGATCCCGGCCCGGTCGGCACGCCGGTCACGATAGGCATGGCGCATCTCCCGGCCCAGCGCATGGCGGTCGGCCTCGCTCAGCGCGCGCGTCATCGGCCCGCCCACCTGGTCCATGCGCGGCGGGCGCGAGTCCCTGCCGAACCCGTGCGCGATCATGACCCCTATCATCAGCCCGACGACCAGAAGGTTGAAAGCCAGCGACGTGAACAACACGATCCGCAGCCTGCGCCCCGCCCGAGGGGGCTGCATGTCCGGTGCCGTATTCATCCTGCGTCCTCCTCGCCCGCCAGGGCCATCTCGTAAAGATCGAAACCGAACCCTTCACTGGCATCCACCAGCGAGATCACGTCATCCGCAGGGCCGGCCAAAAGGGTGTTCACCGCATCGCCCACGCCAAGCGTCGGGCTGACCCCGATCCAGAGCCCCGCCACCGCCGCGGTGGCGAGACCACCCATCGCGGGCCAACCGCCCAGCGCCGCCCAAAGGCCCCAGCCGCGGCGCGCAACGGCCCGCTCGGCCGCGGGCACAGGCCGCGCCGCCTGCACGGCCAGCGCATCCTCCAGAACCCGCGCCATCAACGCGGCATCCGGTTCTTCCGGTGCGGAACGCGCCTGCGAAAACAGCGCCTCCAATCTCTCGTCCATTTCGCGATCCGTCTCAGTCATCGCCATACCCCAATGCATCGCGCCGCGCGGCCAGTGCCGCGCCCAGCGCCCTCTTTCCCCGCGCGGTCAGACTCTCGACCGCCTCGGTGCCGATCTCCATGATCGCGGCGATCTCGGGGTTGGCCAGCCCCTCGATATGCCGCAGCACCACCGCCTGGCGTTGCCGCTCGGGCAGCGCGTCGAGCGCCGCCTGCAACGCCCCGGCCCGGGCCTTGTCCTGCAACCGCTCGGCCGGTCCTGCCGCGGCGTCCACCGGCTCGGCCACCTCGTCGAGCGGCGCTCCGGCCCGGCGTCGCTGCCTGAGCCGGTCGGTCGCCAGGTTGGCCACCACGCGGTAAAGCCACGTGCGCACCCGCGCCTCGCCCGGTCGCCAGTCGGGTGCAATCCGCCACAGCCGCAGCATGGCCTCCTGCGTCACGTCCTCGGCCTCAGCCCGGTCGCCCAGCAAACGATAGGCATGGGCCATGACAACCGGCGTAAAGCGCAGCGTGAGAGCGCGCGCCGCCTGCCGGTCGCCATCGGCGAACAGGGTCAGGAGCGCCTCGTCGGGCAGGTCGCTGCTGTCATCCAATGCCATGCTCATCGCCCGCTTGGCGTATCCCCTTCCCCGCTCTGCCACAAGCGGCCCCGGAACAGGCCAACAAGCCGCCCCGGGGTCCTTGTCACCTCAGTTGCGCTGACGATCACCGTGGCGGTGCATCTTGCCATGATCGCCATGGGATTTGCCGTCGCCGTGACGCATGTTGCGCTCGCCGCTACGCTCCTGCATCCGCTCGCGCGCCGCGCTCATCTCCGCGTCCGAGATCGCGCCGTCACCGTCGCTGTCCAGCCGGTCGAACATCCGGTCCTGCATGGTGCGCTGACCGGGCATCTCGTCGAACGAGATCTCGCCGTCGCCATCGCTGTCCATCCGCTCGATCATCCGCGACGCCATGCGTTCCATCCGGCGCTGGCGGGCCTCCTCGGCGCGCTGCTCGGCCGCTGCCTTGATCTCGTCCGCGCTCAACCGGCCATTGCCATCGCTGTCGGCCGCATCGAACCGCGCCTTGGCATGGGCGGTCATTTCCTCGCGCGTCAGCTTGCCATCGCCATCGGCATCGGCCTTGTCGAACTGCATCATCGGCATGTCGCCCATTCCGCCCATCATGCCGCCTCGCTCGCCCTTCATGCCATGGGCCAGCGCCACACCGCTGCCGGCCGCAAGGCTCAGAAGGGTCAGGCTGGTGATCAGATAAGTCCGTTTCATAACAGGTCTCTCCTTGGTTTGTCGCACTTCCGACAGTTTTCCACCGGATCCAATGTTCCGGCTTCAGAGGGTTTCACGTGGCACGCCGCCATTTCCGTCGCGGCCCTTTGCGGTTTTTCATCCCGTCCCGGCGAAGTTTTGCGACATGGCGACGCGATGACAGCGCACGATCTTCACATTTACGGGCTTTTCCGCCACTCTGTGCGCTCAAATGCGAGGAACAGGAATGCACAACCACGGCCTGGCACCCGATATCGGGATGTCCCCCCCGGAACGTCTGCTCAAGCCGGCCCTGCTCAGGGGCTGGCGGCGGTGCTGCCCCAATTGTGGTTCGGGTCCACTGCTCAAGGGCTATCTCAAGGTGCGCGACAGCTGCACGGTCTGCAGTGAGGATCTCAGCCACCAGCGCGCCGATGACGGCCCGGCCTATCTCACCATCCTGATCGTCGGTCACATCATGGCGCCGCTGCTGCATATCGTCTTCGTTCAGTTCCGACCCGAACCCCTGGTGCTTTTCACCATCTTCGCTATTGGCTGTGTTGCACTCTCGCTATACCTTCTGCCAAGGTTGAAAGGCGCGGTCGTCGGGTTCCAGTGGGCCCGGCGGATGCACGGTTTCGGAGAAGACGCCCTCGCGAGCGAGGATCGCGACACCCGAAGCTGAGCCCGCGCGCCCCAGGCAAAGCGAGGCCAGATGAGCGATTACACGACACCGCAAAGGGCGGACAAGACCGCGATTCGTAACGCAGCCACGGTGATCGTGCTGCGCGACCGGATGACGGAACCGCGGGTTCTGATGGGCCAGCGTGGTGCGCGCGCAGCCTTCATGCCCAACAAGTTCGTCTTTCCCGGCGGCGCCGTCGATCCCGCCGATGCGGGCGTGCCGCTGGCCCGGCGCATGCCGCAGATCTGCCGCGACCGTCTGCTTGAGAATTGCGAGGACGATTGCACCCATGCGCTTGCCACCGCGGCGATCCGCGAGCTGTGGGAGGAAACCGGCCTCGTCCTCGGCCAGAAGGGCGACTGGAGCGTCGAGCCCCCTGCCGACTGGGCCGATTTCGCCGCCGCGGGCTACGTTCCCGATGCCCATCCGCTGCAATTCGTGTTCCGCGCGATCACGCCACCGGGCCGGCCCCGTCGCTTCGACGCGCGGTTCTTCCTGGTCGATGCCGACGAGATCGCCAGCGATCTCGACAATTTCGATGGGGCGCAGGACGAGCTTTCGCATCTGCAATGGGTTCCGCTCGACAAGGTGCGCGGCTTCGACCTGCCCTTCATCACCGAAGTGGTGCTGGCCGAGGTCGCCGCCCGCGCACGCGACCGCACGCCCCCCGAGAACGTGCCGTTCTTCCACAACGGCACCGAGGAGAGCCTCTTCCTGCGTCTCAAGGGCCGTGGCCCCCTTTCGGGCAAGGTGATCCGCCACGACTGAACCGGGTTGCTTTGCCCTATCCGAACAGAACCAGCACCAGGATGCTCGCGGTGAGGAACCCGATCCCGGCATATTCGCGCCGCGTGATGTTCTCCTTGAAGAACATCACCGCGGCAAAGATGGAAAAGATGACCTCGATCTGGCCCACGGCAAAGACATAGGCCGCATTCTGCAAGGTAAAGGCGGTGAACCAGCACAGCGACCCCGCCATGCCCGTCAGCCCCATCCACACCGCGCTGCGCCGCGCCGCGATCACCCGCGCCAACTGCCCCTTTTCCTGCCACGCCAGCCAGGCCGACAGGGCAACCGTCTGCGCCACCGTCACCACCGCGAGCGCCACCACGGCACGCAGGAACGGATCGTCGCTGGCCACGGCTAGCGTGGCGGCACGGTACGTCACCGCCGACACCGCGAAAAACGCCCCCGACAAGATGCCCAACCCGGCGGCCCGGTTGAACACCCCGCCCCCGGCCACCACACCCTTCGACAGGATCAGCACCCCAACGAGCCCGAGAACGATCGCTCCCATGCCCGGCGCCGACACCCGGTCCCCCAGCAGGACCAGCCCGACAATCGCGGTTTGCACCACTTCGGTTTTCTTGAAGGTGATCCCGACGGCGAAATTACGATGCGCGAAAAGCGCCACGACGCACCATGTCGCCAATATCTGTGTCAGCCCCCCGGCCAGCGCATAGGCCCAGAACCACGGCCCGACCCCCGGCCAGCCACCCTGCACCCAGGCATAGACCAGCGCTAGCGTGACCACGAAAGGCAGGGAGTAGAGAAACCGCGACAGCGTCGCGCCCCCCGCCGACAACGCCCCCATGCTCAGATGTTTCTGAAGCATGAAGCGCAGCGTCTGGAACGCGGCGGCGGCGATGGAAAGGGCAATCCAGCTCATGCCCTCTCATGCCGCCAATTCAGGGGCGTTTCCAGAGCGGATGCGGCACCGGGTCTTTCGAACGGAAGAAATAGCGCCGGAACACTTCGCCGTAGGATCGGTAATGATAGTGATCGTTGGCCGTGCGAAACGCCTCGCGCTCGTCCTGGTAGACCGACCAGAGCCGATACCACGGCACGCCCGGTCGGCTGTGATGCACCACGTGCAGGTTGTTGTTGAGAAACAGCAAGGCAAGCAGCCCCCGGTCCTCGATGATCACCGTGCGCCCCGGCACCGTCTCATGCGCGCGATGCTCCAGGAAGGTGCGGATCTTGAGGATCGACAACGCCGCATAGGTCGAAACCAGCCACGCCCAGACCGGCATCTGCCCGAAACGGACCATCCACCAGATCACCAGTGCCACGGCCGGGATATGAATGAGCCACGCCGCCAGAACCCCGGGCCGGCCCACCCGGATCGCCCGCCAATCCTCGGCCATGAACACCGCCTGCCCCACCAGCGGCCCGATCAGGAGCCGCCCGGCCAGCGTATTGTTGAATCGCAGTACCGCCCGCACCCAGCCCGGCAACCGTGCCCAGACCTCGGGATCGAGAAAGTTGGTCTCGGGGTCGTCATAGGGGTCTGTCAGCCGTTCGTCGCGGTGATGTTCGATATGCGTGTCGCGGAACCGTCCATAGGGAACGAACAGTGCAAGTTGCGGAAAGACCAGCAGCTCGTTGAGCCAGCGGTGCCGCGTCGGATGCCCGTGCAGCGCCTCGTGACAGAGCGAGGAATGCAACGCCGCCGACAGCGCCACCAGCACCATGCCCAAGGGCAGGAACAGCCCCGACACGACGGTCGTGCCCAGCGCCCAGACCGCATAGGTCAGGACCAGGAGGCCGAGCGTGGGCCATTCCACCACCGGCACCCTACCCATGATGGCGCCCCCAGCGGATATGCGCCCAGATGCGCTCATAGATGAAATACATCACGAACCCGATCGCGGTATTGATCACCGCCATGGCCCCGCCAATGGCCGCCGAGCCGGTCAGGGCAAGCCCGACAAGGCCCATTACCGCCAGCCCCAGAAGGTTCCACAAGATCGCCTTGAGCACGGTCCGCCGTCTGCTCTCCATTCTACCTCCGATTTTTTGCTGTCACATATGCGTTACAGCCCGGCGGTGGATTTGCGAATTCCGAATATGGTTAACAAAACGCACGAATGGTGATAATAGTCACAATATGAGATATAAAATCGACAAACGCCTCCGCGCTGCGCAGTTTCGCACCCGTCTGGCACAGGCCATGCAGAACCGGGGTGTCACCCAAAGCGCGCTGGCCCGGGCCACCGGGGTGGACCGTTCGACGATTTCGCAACTCTTGAAGGGCGAAGGCGCGCGGCTACCCAATGCACAGGTGGTGGGCGAATGCGCCTCGACGCTGGGCGTGTCCTGCGACTGGCTCCTGTCACTGTCCGACCGGCCCGAAACGGCAACCGATCTGCTCGCCACCTCGCTCACCCTGACCGAGGCCCCCCGTGCGCTGGTCGACGAACAGATCTTCAACTGGCATCGCGAGGCCGCAGGCTACAAGATCCGCCACGTCCCCGCCGCGCTGCCCGACATGCTCAAGACCCGCGCAGTGCTCGAATGGGAATACGCCCCCCACCTCGGTCGCACCGCGCAACAGGCGATCGGCGCCTCGGAGGATCGCCTGGCATGGATGCGCGAGTCGCAATCGGATTACGAGATCGCTCTGCCGCTATACGAGTTGGACAGTTTCGCCACCGGCACCGGATACTACACCGGCCTCGCCCCCGAGCTGCGCCTTGAACAACTCGACCGGATCGAGGCGATCCATGCCCAGCTCTACCCGCGCCTGCGCGTTTACATGTTCGACGCGCGGCGCATCTTTTCGGCCCCTGTGACGGTGTTCGGCCCCCTCCTGGCCGTGCTCTACCTGGGGCGCAACTACCTCGCCTTTCGCGATACCGAGCGGGTGCAGGCGATCACCGCGCATTTCGACGACCTCGTGCGCGAGGCCGCCGTTCCCGCCCGCGAGATGCCCGCACACCTTGCCCGGCTGCGCGCCATGGTGCCGGGCTGAGCGCCGATCAGGCCGCGCTGGCCTCGAACCCCGCGGCCTTGATCGCGGCCACGATCGCCGCCGCATCCAGCACCGTATCGACCGCGACCTGGCGTGCATCCAGATCGCATTGCACGTCCGCGCCCTCGTCGGCATCGAGGATCTTGTCCTCGATCGCTGCCGTGCAATGGCCGCAACTCATCTTGGGCACGCTGAACATCATCATGGCGAATCTCCGTATTTCATGCGGGGCCCATCTCGCTCCTTTCCGCGCCGGAGGGTCAAGCCGTTTTCCCGCCTCACCCCTTGACCTTCCAGTGAATGGAATCCTTATGTGACATCCGAACCAATTCGAAAGGCCCCGACCATGACCGCCATCAACGAGCTGCGCCTCTCCATCGACGGCATGTCCTGCGCCGCCTGCGTCGGACGTGCCGAGAATGCCCTGGGCGATGTCGAAGGCGTGCAAGACGTCAATGTCAATCTCGCGAGCGAAAGCGCGACGCTGCATTACACCCCCCCCGCCGACCCGGCCCGCATCGCCGCCGCGCTCGACGCCGCCGGCTATCCCGCCCGCCGCGCCAGCGCCACGTTCGATATCGAGGGTATGACCTGCGCCTCCTGCGTGGGGCGGGTCGAGGATGCTCTGGCGGCCCTGCCCGGCGTCACCGATGTCAACGTCAACCTCGCAAGTGAAACCGCCACCTTGCGCTATCTCGAGGGCATGACCACCCCGGACGAGATCACCCGCGCCGTGACCGCCACCGGCTATCCCGCCACGCTGCGCGACGGCGGAGAGGCCGTTGGGATCGGCACCCGCAAAGAGGCCGAGGCCGCCCAGCTCCGGCGCGAGCTGACCATCGCCGCCATCCTCACCCTGCCGGTTTTCATCGTCGAAATGGGCGGCCATCTGGTCCCGCCCTTCCATCACTGGATCATGGAGACCATCGGAACGCAGGTCTCCTGGGTGGCGCAATTCATCCTCACAACGCTGGTCCTCGCCTTTCCCGGGCGGCGCTTCTATGCCAAGGGCCTGCCCGCGCTGATGCGTGGCGCGCCCGACATGAACAGCCTCGTCGCCGTGGGCACGCTGGCCGCGTGGGGCTTTTCCACCGTCGCCACCTTCGCGCCCGCGCTTCTGCCTGCCGACAGCCGCGCGGTCTATTTCGAGGCGGCGGCGGTGATCGTCACCCTCATCCTCCTGGGCCGGTTCCTCGAAGCGCGGGCCAAGGGCCGCACCGGCGCCGCGATCCGCGCGCTGATGAACCTCTCGCCGCGCCGCGCCCGGGTGCTGCGCGACGGCACCGAGGAAGAAATCGAGGCCAGCGCCCTTGTCACCGGCGACCTGGTGCTCGTGCGCCCCGGCGAACGCATCCCCGCCGACGGGCGCATCGAGGACGGCGAAAGCCATGTCGATGAAAGCATGATCACCGGCGAGCCCGTCCCGGTGGCCAAATCCCCCGGCGATCCCGTCACCGGGGGCACGGTGAACGGCGCGGGTGCGATCCGCTTCACCGCCACCGCCGTCGGCGCCGACACCACGCTCTCGCAGATCGTGCGCATGGTCGAAGAGGCACAGGGCGCGAAACTCCCCATCCAGGCGCTGGTGGATCGCGTCACCCTCTGGTTCGTGCCCGTGGTGATGGCCGTGGCCGCGCTCACGATCCTTGGCTGGCTCGTCCTCGGCCCCGATCCCGCGCTCAGCCATGCGCTGGTCGCGGGCGTCGCCGTGCTCATCATCGCCTGCCCCTGTGCCATGGGGCTGGCCACGCCCACCTCGATCATGGTCGGCACCGGCCGCGCCGCCGAAATGGGCGTGCTCTTTCGCAAGGGCGACGCGCTTCAGGCGCTGCAAGGCGCCACGGTCATCGCCTTTGACAAGACCGGCACGCTGACCCGCGGCCGTCCCGAACTGACCGACCTCGTGCCCGCGGGTGACTGGACCCGTGCCAGCCTGCTGCCGCTCATCGGCGCGGTCGAGGATCAGTCCGAACACCCCATCGCCCGCGCCATTGCCGCGACGGCACAAACCGAAACCGGCGCGCTCCCCGCCGCCAGCGGCTTTCGCGCGCAGGCCGGTTTCGGCGTGCGCGCCACCGTCAAGGGCCACGAGGTGCTGATCGGCGCCGACCGCATGATGCGCCGCCAAAAGATAGACATCGGCCCCCTCACCGATCAGGCGCAGGAGCTTGCCAATGCGGGCAAGACCCCGCTCTACGCCGCCATCGACGGCGAGATCGCCGCGCTCATCGCCGTTTCGGACCCGCTCAAGCCGACCACGAAACAGGCCATCGCCAAGCTGCATGACATGGGCCTCAGGACCGCGATGATCACCGGCGACAACACCGCCACCGCCCGCGCCATCGCGGCCGAGGCCGGCATCGACCATGTCGAGGCCGAGGTTCTGCCGCGCGGCAAGGTCAAGGCGCTGGACGCCCTGCGTACGGAAGGCGCGCGGCTCGCCTTTGTCGGCGACGGCATCAACGACGCGCCCGCGCTGGCCTCGGCCGATATCGGCATCGCCATCGGCACCGGCACCGACGTCGCCATCGAAAGCGCCGATGTGGTGCTGATGTCGGGCGACCTGCGCGGTGTCGTGAACGCGCTCGACATCTCGCGCCGCACCATGCGCAACATCCGGCAGAACCTCTTCTGGGCGTTTGCCTACAACACCGCGCTCATCCCGGTCGCCGCCGGGCTCTTCTACCCGGCGCTGGGCTGGCAGCTCTCGCCCATGCTCGCCGCCGGGGCCATGGCGCTCAGTTCGGTTTTCGTGCTCTCCAACGCCCTGCGCCTGCGCCGCGTCCGCGCCCTCCTGCAAGAAGGACAAACCACATGAATATCGGTGACGTTGCCCGCCGCACCGGCCTGCCCGCCAAGACCATCCGCTATTACGAGGATATCGGACTGATCACGCCCCTGCGCTCGCAGAACGGCTACCGCCGCTTCCGTGACAGCGACCTGCACAAGCTCTCCTTCCTGGGCCGCGCCCGCTCGCTTGGCTTTTCCATCGAGGATTGCCGCGCCCTGATCGCGCTTTACGAGGACCACAGCCGCGCCAGCGCCGACGTGAAACGCATCGCCAAGCAGAACCTTGAAAAGATCGAGGCCAAGATCGCCGAGTTGCAGGCCATGCACGACACGCTCTCGCACCTGGTCGAGAAGTGCCACGGCGACGACCGCCCCGATTGCCCGATCCTCTCGGATCTGGCGAAAGCGGCGGGGTAAGAGCGCCCCCGACACAGGGCGGCGCCAGCCCCGGGGTGGGGCGGGCGCTGCCCGGACTGCAAGCAGCCCGGGCAGGATCAAATCAAGCAAGCGCACCGCCGAGAGTGTTTTCACGGAGATCGCCTACCAAAGCTTGCCCCGCGCCGAGACCGGCCAGACGCATTCCACCACGCCACCGCGCAACCCGACATACCAGTCATGCAGGTTGCAGGTCGGATCGCAATGCCCCGGCACAAGGCGCAGCCGGTCGCCGACCTTCAAGGCCCCCTCCGGATCATCCACCACCCCGTGCTCGTCCGACGGCCCGACATAGGCCACGTCCTCCCGGCCAAAGACCCGCGGCAAACCGCTCTCGAAGGTCATCGCCTTCAGCCCGGCATCGACCACCGCCTGTCCCGGTTTCACATGGCTCATCACCGAGGCCAGCACGAAAAGCGCGTTCTCCCATTCGCCCGCATCGAGCCGCGCACCATTGGCGCCGCGAATGCGCCCGTAATCGGCATCCATGAAGGCGTAGGAACCGCATTGCAGTTCGTTATAAAGCCCCGATTCCGTCTCGAACGGATAAGATCCGGTGCCACCCCCGGTCACGACAGGACAATTGATTCCCGCCGCCTCCAGCGCCGCGACCACGCCGCGCGCAATCTTGATCGCCGCCTCCAGCGCCCCGCGCCGCGCCGCCCAGTCCTCAACATGCTGGGCCGAACCGTGATAGGCTTGCACGCCCTCGAACCGCAGCCCCGGCGCCTCCAGCACCGCGCGCGCGATCTCGACGGCCGCACCCGGCGTCACAACGCCACAGCGCCCGCCGCCGCAATCGACCTCGACCAGCACGCCCAGCTCCGTGCCCGCGCGCACCGCCGCCGCCGACAACTCGACGACATTGGCGATATCATCGACGCAAACCGACACGCTCGCCCCGAGTTTCGGCAACTCCGCCAGCCGCGCGATCATCCGCAAATCACGAACCTCGTTCGACACGAGGATGTCGGGGATACCGCCGCGGGCGAACACCTCGGCCTCGCTCACCTTCTGGCAACAGACGCCGCGCGCCCCGCCGATCTCCATCTGAAGCCGCGCCACATCCACCGATTTGTGCATCTTGCCATGCACCCGAAGGTGCATCCCGTGCCCGCGCACGTAATCGCCAAGCTTGGCAATATTGCGCTCCAGCGCATCGAGATCGAGGATCAGGCAGGGCGTCGTGATCTCGCCCTCTCCCATCCCCGGCAAGGCCGGAACGTCGAACCCGACCTCAAGCCCCTCAAACTCCGTCATCCGCGCTTGATCTCCCGCCAGGGCCGCACAGTGCGTCCACGATATTTCACCGTCAGTTCCCCGGCAATCTCGCCCTCGTCATAAACCCCCAGCACGATCCCCTTGCCCCGGCTCTTGGTGCGCATCTCGATCAATGTCTCGCGCGACACGGTCGTGCGCTGTGCCGGCCGCCGCGCCCATTCGAAGAGCCGCGCATACATCGTCTCGATCACCTCCGCATGCTCGGCGCTCTCGCCCAGATCGACCAATTCATCGGGGTCGTTCACGAGGTCGAACAGGATCGGCCGGTGCCCGCCCTCGGCATGGATGAGCTTCCAGCGCTTGTCCGCCACCATGAAAAGCTGCGCATCGTCGATATCGGCGTTCAAGAGCGCCGCAACCGGCGCCCCGGAATAGTCGTATTCACAGATGACATACTGCCTCTGCGTCTCCTGCGCCTTGCCATTCAGCAGGGGCACAAGGCTCTCACCCTCCAGCACGTGATCCGGCACACTGGCCCCGGCCAGTTCGACGAATGTGGGGGCAAGATCGATCGATTCCACCAGCGCATCGCACACCGTGCCGCGCGTCGCATCGGCCTCGGACGACGGGTCATGGATGATCAGCGGAATGCGCGTGCTCGCATCGTGGAAAAAGGTCTTTTCCCCCATCCAGTGATCGCCCAGGAAATCGCCGTGATCGGATGTCAGGACGATCAGCGTGTCGTCCATCCGCCCGGTCTCTTCCATCCACTTGAACAGCCGCCCCATCTGGTCATCGGCCTGCTTGATCAGCCCCATATAGGCCGGGATCACCGCTTCGCGCACCTCGTCGCGCGAAAACGCCTGCCCCACCTTGGTGTCCATGAAGCCCTTCATCACCGGATGCGCGTTCTGCCGCTCGGCCTCGGAGCGGTTCACCGGCAGCACATGCTCCGGCCCATACATGCTGGCATAGGGCTCGGGCACGATATAGGGCCAGTGCGGCTTGATATAGCTCAGGTGACAACACCACGGCGCCTTTGCCCCGGCCATGAATTCCATTCCCCGCCCGGTCAGGTAGGGTGTCTCGCTGTCCTGCTCGTCGATATTGGCGGCCATCGGCGAATTCTTGAGGAACCAGCCCGACAACACGTTGCCATCCGCATCCAGCCCCGAATTGGCAAAATCATGCCACGGGTTGTCGCTCTCGTATCCCTTGGCGCGCAGCCATTCGTTGTAGGTCTTGGCCCCGTCGGGGTCATAAGACCCGTCCGGCCCCTCGGGCAGCATCCCGTCATCGCGCTCGAACACGTCGAACCCGCATTCGCTGACCCGCGCCCCGATGATCGTATCGGGCGCCAGCCCCAGCCGCTTCATGCCCTCGACATCCGCGCGCATGTGGGTCTTGCCCACGAGCCAGCAATCCATCCCCGCGCGGCGCAGGTGATCGCCCATCGTTTCCTCGCCCACCTTGAGCGGAATGCCGTTGTTGGTGGCCCCGTGCGAGCTGGCATAGCGCCCGGTATAGGTGCTCATCCGGCTCGACCCACAGATCGGCGACTGGATATAGGCGCGGGTAAACCGCACCCCCTTCGCCGCGAGCGCGTCGATATGCGGGGTCTCCAGGTGCGGGTGCCCGTAACAGCCCAGGTAATCCCAGCGCAGCTGATCGAACATGATGAAAAGGATATTCTTGGCCTGCGCCATGTCGCCACCTCCAGGTTTCGAAAATCACCGCCCCGTCATGATGCGCATTTTCAGCAGGATGAAGCACTTGGCCCTGCGCTTCATCTTGCCCTAAATACTCCCCGCGGAGCGTCCGCACCCGCGGCTCTGCCCGGGGATTCAGCCCTTGCGCAAGCGGTGAAACCAGCCCTTTTTCTTGCCCTCGTGCTCGGCCTGCGCTTCTTCCGCTTCATCGGCGTCGTCGGGGCCTTCAACCGCGTCAGTGAAACGGTCAAAGAACTGATCGGCCATCTTGCGGGCGAACCCGTCGATGATCCGGCTGCCCAGCTGCGCGAGCTTGCCGCCCACCTTGGCCTCGACATCATAGTGCAGAACCGTGGTGTCCGGGTCCTCGCCGTCTTCCAGCCGCACCTTGGCGCCGCCCTTGGCGAACCCGGCCGCGCCGCCCTTGCCCTCACCCGAAAGCGTCAGGCTCTCGCGCTCGACCATGTCGGTCAATGTCACCGCCCCCTTGAAGGTGGCCTTTACCGGTCCGACCTTCTGCACCACCGTGGCCTCGAACCCCTCTTCGGGGCTGCCTGTCATCTCCTTGCAGCCCGGCACGCATTCGCCCAGCACATCTGCGGACAGAAGCGCGGCCCATACCTCGTCACGGGGGGCCGCGATCACGCGGCTGTCACTCATTTCCATGGTCGCATCTCCCTTACCCGGTTCACTCGGCCCATTCCCAGGGCCGTGTATAGGCGCCCAGCACCTCGCTCACTTCATCCTCGCCGCTGCCATTGGCCGCGAGCTGCGCCACCAGTCCGCGCTTCTTGTCGTCGATCACGCTCACCACCCGCGCGGCCACGCCGGCATCTTCCAGCGCCGAATTATAGACACGTGCGATCGCCAGCTTGCGCAGATCGGGCTTGAACACCTTGCCCACGGCGGTCTTGGGCAGCTCGTCCAGTATCTCGACATGCTTGGGGTAAGCCGCGCGCTCGTGGATATGCACCCTGGCATGTTCCATCAGCTCGTCCGCCGTCACCGTGCCGCCGCCGACCAGTTCGACATAGGCGCAAGGCACCTCGCCGGCATGGGCGTCGGGCTGGCCGATCGCGCCGGCAAAGGCCACGTCCCTGTGCGACAGGAGCGCATCCTCGATCTCGGCCGGGTCGATATTGTGACCGCCCCGGATGATCAGGTCCTTGGCCCGCCCGGTGATCCAGATATAGCCGTCGGCGTCGATCCGGCCCAGGTCACCGGTGCGCAGGTACTTGTGGCCGTCGATCTCGTGGTAGAGATCCTTGTTCTTGGCGTCCTCGGTATAGGTGCTGCCCTGCATCACCCCGGGGTTGAACACGCAGATCTCGCCCACCTCGTCGGTGGCGCATTCGCGCACCTCGCCATTCTCGCCCGCATGCATGATCCGCACATCGGTATAGGGGAAGGGAATGCCGACGCTGCCAACCTTCTTTTCCCCGTCGATCGGGTTGCACGACACAAGCACCGTCGCCTCGGTCAGCCCGTAACCCTCGATGATGTTGATGCCGGTGGCGCTGGTGAACCGGTTGAACAGTTCCAGCGGCATCGGCGCCGAGCCGGAAAAGGCATTCTTCACCGTCGAAAGGTCCGCATCCACCTTGCGCTGCATCAGCGCCGAAACGGCGGTCGGCACGGTGATGATGAAGGTTGTCTTCCAGCGCTCGCAAAGCTTCCAGAAATTGTCGAACACGCCATCCCCGCGATAGCCTGCCGGCGTCGGGAACACCACATGCGCCCCCGACTTGATCATCGCGATCAGGATCACGTGACAGGCGAACACGTGGAAAAGCGGCAGCGGGCACATCACGCTGTCCTCTTCGGAGTAAAGCAACTCGTGCCCGATCCAGCCCTGGTAGATGATGCCCGAATACTTGTGCTGCGCCACCTTGGGCATACCGGTCGTGCCGCCGGTGTGGAAATAGGCCGCGACGCGGTCTTCCTTCACATCCTCGAATGTCAGTGTCTTTGGTTGTTTCGCGATCTCGGCGTTGAAACTCATCACGTCCGCATGGTGATTCTTCTGCACCTTGGGCCGGATCAGCGGCACGATCAGCTTTTTCACCCCGCTCAGGTAGCGGTTGAGGTCCACCGTCAGGATCGTGTTCACGTTGGGCGCATGACGCACCGCCTCGGCGGTCTTCTGGGCGATGTCGGTCCTGGGGAAGGCATGCAGCGTCACCACCACCTTGGCCCCGGTCTCGCGCAGGATCGCGCCGATCTGCTCGGGCTCCAGCAGCGGGTTGATCGGGTTGGCGATCCCCGCCACCATCGCCCCGATCATCGCGATCGCCGTCTCGGTCGTGTTCGGCATGACCAGCGCGACCACGTCATCCTTCTCGACCTTGAGCGATCGAAACAGGTTTGCCGCCTGCACCACCTTGTCGTGAAACTCGGACCACGTCAGCGTTTCGGCCGGATCGTCGGGCCCGGACATGAGCTGATAGGAAATCGCCGGGCGCTGCCCGAACTTCTCGGCCGTTGCCTTGAGCATCTCATAGACCGTCGTGGGAAGGTCGCGCGCCTCCCACGGCATTTCCCTGGTCTTGTCGATGCTGTCCTGAAGCGTGGCAAATGTCATATCATACTCCTCCCCGGCACCCGCTCCGCCGGGCACTCGTTCCCCGGCATTGTGAGTGTCTTTGCGCCCGCGCGCAAGAGCGGGTCGCGCCACGTCACCCCCCTGGAACGATCGCCCTTGCACCGGCACCGCACGCCGCGTTAACCCCTTGGGACGGCCCGCGGAGACTCGTCACCCGGCAGCCGGATGTCAGCCGGGCGGCAGCCGGGAGTCACCCCCCGATTTCCGCCCATTCGGCAGCGTTAACCCGAGGTTGAAGAACCATGAAGATCGCCACCGCCGCCTACCCGCTCTCCTGGCTCGACGCCTGGGCCGATTACGAGGAAAAGATCACCGGGTGGGTCACCGACGCGGCCGCGCAGGGGGCCGATCTGCTGGTCTTTCCCGAATATGGCGCAATGGAGCTGGCCGCGCTTTCCGGTGCCGATGCCGCAGGCAGCGTGCAAGGCTCGATTACCGCCGTGGGCGAGTGGCTTGATCAAGCCAACGCCTTGTTTTCACGCCTTTCTTCGGCGCATTCCGTTCATATCCTGTCGCCCTCCGCGCCGGTCCGAGACGGCGATCTGACCGTCAACCGCGCCGGGCTCTTCACGCCCGCCTGCACCGTCGGCTGGCAGGACAAGCAGATCATGACGAGGTTCGAGCGCGACGACTGGGCCGTCTCGGGCGGCGGCCCGCTTCGGGTCTTCGACACCGCGCTGGGCCGGATCGGCGTGCTGATCTGCTATGACTGCGAATTTCCCCTCTTGGCCAAGGCCTTGGCCGATGCCGGGGCCGAGCTGATCCTGGTGCCCTCCTGCACCGAGGCACTCGAAGGATACTGGCGCGTGCGCATCGGCGCCATGGCCCGCGCGCTCGAACTGCAATGCGTCACCGTCATGTCCTCGCTCATCGGCACCGAACCGCGCCTCTTCGCGGTGGAGGAAAATACGGGCACGGGCGGCGTCTTCGGCCCGCCCGACAAGGGCTTCCCGCCCACCGGCGTGATCGCCTGCGGCACGCTCGACGCGCCCGGCTGGACCCTCGCCGAGGTCGATCTCGACACCATCCGCGCGGTCCGGGCCGACGGCCATGTGCTCAACCTCACCCACTGGAACGAGCAGCCGTCCCGGGTGACACAGGTCGAATATTCCCGGCTGACCTGACAAAAGTCCTTGAAAAAAAGCTGAAACAGGCTCATTTAATCGACGCTCGCGATCTGGCGGGCTGTGCAATGAAGGAGAAACCATGGCCAAGGAAGAACTGCTCGAATTTCCCGGTGTCGTGAAGGAACTCCTGCCGAACGCGACATTCCTGGTCGAGCTGGAAAACGGCCATACCATCATCGCGCACACGGCAGGCAAGATGCGCAAGAACCGCATCCGTGTTCTTGCAGGCGACAAGGTGCAGGTCGAGATGACCCCTTATGATTTGACCAAGGGTCGGATCAATTACCGCTTCAAGTAAGCGCGAAGCCCGGGCTTCGCGCGGCGGGGCTGTGCGAGCTCGCCCGAGGCCAACCGCGGTCCGCACGTGTTTTCAAGGCTTTGCAACCATTCCCGAACAAGGCGCCGATGGCTGATACCGTTCCAAAGCTGATCCTTGGCTCGGGCAGCCCACGCCGGCGTGACCTGCTCGCGACCATCGGCGTCGTGGCCGATGCGGTCCGCCCGCCCGAAATCGACGAAACGCCCATGAAATCAGAGCTCCCGCGCCCCTACTGCACCCGCATGGCGCGCGAGAAGGTGGAGGCGGTCAATGCCGACCCGGACGACATCGTGCTTTGTGCCGACACCACCGTCGCACTGGGCCGCCGGATCATGGGAAAGCCCGGGAATGCCGGCGAGGCGGCCGAGTTTCTCATGGCCATGTCGGGCCGCCGCCACAAGGTCATCACCGCCGTCGCCGTGAAACGCGGCGCGAAAGTCTGGGAACGCGATGTCGTGACAACGGTCAAGATGAAACGCCTCTCCAACGAGGAGCTCAACGGCTATCTTGCCACTGGCGACTGGCGGGGCAAGGCCGGCGGTTACGGCATACAAGGCCCCGCTGGGGCGCTGGTCCCGTGGATAAAGGGGTCGTTCACCGCCGTCGTTGGCCTGCCGCTGGCCGAGACCGCAGGGCTCTTGCAGGCGGTTGGCTATCCCCTCTGGCAAGCCTCATGAAGGGCCGCCAGATCATCCTCGACCATCTCGGAAACCGCGAAGCCGCGGCTCTCATGGTCGATGGGCGGCTTGACGATCTGCTGATCGAGTCCGACGCGCCACGTCCCGGCACGATCTATCGCGCGGTGGCGTTAAGACCCGTTAAGGGTCAGGGGGGTATGTTCTTTTCCACGCCCGACGGAGATGCGTTCCTGCGCCAGACGCGCGGAATTTCTCCCGGGCAGGAGAAACTGGTGCAGATCACCGGTTATGCGGACCCGGAAAAGGCGATTCCGGTGACCGATCGGATTCTGTTCAAAAGCCGCTACGCCATCGTCACGCCCGACGCGCCCGGCCTCAACATCTCGCGCCGGATCCGCGACGACGACCGCCGCGACATGCTCATGGTCATCGCCCGCGAGGCGATGGAATTGGCCGGCGACATGGGCCTGATCCTGCGTTCCGCCTGTGAAGCGGCCGAGGATGACGCCATCGCCGAGGACATCCGCGCCATGGCCTCCCTCGCCGCGCAGGTGATGGGCGACACGGGCACGGGCCCCGAAACCCTTCTCGACGGTGACGCCCCCCATGCGCTCGCCTGGCGCGACTGGTCCGATCCCGCCGACATCGTGACCGCCCCGGGCAGTTTCGCCAGCCACGGCATTCTCGACGCGCTCGACGCCCTCAAATCGCCGCAGGTTCCGCTCCCCGGCGGCGCCTCGCTCTTTGTCGAACCCACCCGCGCGCTGGTCGCGGTGGATGTGAACACCGGCACCGACACATCGCTCGCCGCCGGCCTCAAGGCCAACCTCGCCACCGCACGCGAACTGCCCCGCCAGCTGCGCCTGCGCGGCCTCGGCGGCCAGATCACGCTCGACATGGCGCCGATGCCCAAGAAGGACCGCCGCGGTTTCGAGACGACCCTGCGCGGCGCCCTGCGTGCCGACGGGATCGATACCGTTCTTGCCGGCTGGACCCCGCTCGGCCATTATGAACTGCAACGCAAACGTGCCCGCATCCCGACCTTGCCCCTGATTCCATGACTTGTCCGATCTGCTCTGCCAACACCGATCCACGCTATCGCCCCTTCTGCTCCAAACGCTGCGCCGACATCGATCTCGCACGCTGGCTGGGCGAAGGCTACGCGATCCCCTCGAACGACCCCGACGATGCCGAAGAGGTCATGGACGCGCTCGAGAAGGCCCTTGTACCAGAGAGCTGCAAACCACATTGAAAAAACGCAAAATCCTCTTGTCACCAACGCCGCCCGCGTCTAGAACGCACAAGCCCAGCGGCGGCCAGCCCGCCCGAACCCGTGCCCGGGTAGCTCAGGGGTAGAGCAGTGGATTGAAAATCCTCGTGTCGGTGGTTCGATTCCGCCCCCGGGCACCACTTTAACCGCACAAGATCAGAGTAATGGGGGGTCATTTTTCATAAGCACCTGACGCGCTGCATTGAGACCGGATTCCGTGTTGGGGACGATGGACCTCACATCAATTGGAGTGCGAAGTCACCTTGGCATGATGGCGAGAATTCTCTTTGCCCCGCTTTGATTTCCGATCCCAGGTGTCGGCCACACCAAGACAGAGATCGCCGCCAAGTGCTTGTCACCAAAGCTTTCGCAGGCGCGGGAAAAAATCAAGTCCCCAAGAAAATCGAGAAGCGCTGGCGTGCAGGGGTATTCCGTCCGGGACGGGAAAGATCGCTTGGATACACAAGGACCTGTCCGAACTTTCGGGGTATGCATGACCTGGCGACCGATACCGACCTCGCGCATGGAATGCGTAGCCAACTTACATTTTCACCCGCTCCATTTTCGGATCGAGAAGCGGTTTGAGCGCCGCCTTTGCACCGTAGCGTCGGCCTGCGATCTCGATGGACCAGTCGCCCGCAGCGACCCGCTCTGCGGTACAAGCAGTGTCGGTTTCCACGAAGCCGATTCCCGTCGCGCCGCCGAGGGTATGGCCATAGGCACCGACCTGGATATAGCCGACAGGTTTTCCATCGAGATGGATGATTTCATTGCCATGCAGGAGCGGCTCGGGATCGCTCAGCAGAAACTGGAGCATGCGCCGCCTTGGCGTGCCGGCGGCCTTGATATCGGCAAGGGCATCTCGGCCGACAAATCCGCCTGGTTTTTCGAGCTTCACCGCGAAACCGAGCCCGGCCTCGATCGGGTTGTCGGTGTTGTCCACATCGACCCCGAAATCCCGATATGCCTTTTCGAGCCTGAGCGAGGAAAGTGTTTGCATGCCCGCATTGCGCAAGCCGTGGTCGGCGCCGGCTTCAACAAGCAGATCATAGACCTGGACCGCATGCAGGCTCGGCACCTGAAGTTCCCATCCGAGTTCACCGACATAGGTGACACGCAGCGCGAAAACCCGGAAGAACCCGAGGTCGATATGCTGCGCGGTCATGAACGGGAAAGCCGCGTTCGAGAGATCCGCGTCGCTGACAGTCTCCAGAATGGTACGGGCCTTCGGGCCATGCAGGTTGATCTGCGTGATCCCGTCGGTCATGTCGGTGATCGTCACGAACTCGCCCGGTTCAACGTGGCGCCGCATCCAGGTTTCGGTGTGGCCGTGGCTGTTCTCGCCGACAACCACCATGAAGCGGTCCTCGGCCATGCGGGTGACCGTCAGGTCGGCTTCAAACCCGCCTGCCTCGTTGGCCCATGCAGTATAGACCACCCGACCGATCGCGACGTCCACATCGTTGCAACTGATGCGGCTGAGAAGTGCGCAAGCGTCACGCCCCTGGACGAGGAACTTCGACATCGACGACATGTCCATGAGGACTGCGTTTTCACGCGCGGCGCGATGTTCGGCGGCGTGCCAGCCGAACCAGTTCTGGCGTCCCCAGCCATAGGCTTCGATCCTTGCATCTTGCGGTGTCGGCGCGAACCAGTCGGGCAATTCCCAGCCGTGGCTTTCGCTGAAATAGGCTCCTGCCGCCTTCAGCCGGTCATGCAGCACAGACCGCTTGAGCCCGCGCGCGGTCTTGAAGCTCTCGTTCGGAAAGTGCGCGCCGAAGCTTTTCGCCAGCAGTTCGGGTGTTCGTGCGCGGCGGAAGGCCGGGGTGTTGTGGGTGCCATCGGCGAAGCGGTCCACGTTGAACGCGGTGTGATCAACCGGGCAGCGACCGTCGACGATCCAGTGCGCCAGCGTCTTGCCGATGCCCGGACCATAGAGGATGCCCAGCGAGTTCATGCCTGCCGCGACCCAGCAATTGCGCAAGCCCGGGGCCTCGCCGACAAGTGGTGCGAGGTCGGGGGTAAAGCTTTCCGGGCCGCAAAAGAACTTGCGAACGCCGGCCTCGGCAACGCTCGGCACCCGGCTGAAGGCGGCTTCGAGGTGAGGGGCCATGCGATCCCAGTCGGGCGCGATCTCGCCAAAGGAAAAGTCCTCGGGGATCGCGTCGACCATCCAGGGTGCCGCATCGGGCTCGAAGAGACCCACCAGAAGCCCCCCGACCTCTTCGCGATAATAGGACCAGTTGTGCGGATCCTCGAGCAGCGGAAGATCGCGGTCGATGCTGTCGATCTCATCCGTGATGAGATAGTAGTGCTCGGCCGCCTGCAACGGCAGGTTCAACCCCGCCTTCGCGCCGATCTGGCGCGACCACATGCCGGCGGCAATAACCACATGCTCGGCGGCGATCTCGCCCTGATCGGTGCGCACCCCCGCGGCACGGCCGTTCCGCACAAGCATTTCGCTGACGGCGATATCCTCGATCACCTGCGCACCGCGCTTGCGCGTGCCGCGGGCAAGCGCCATCGTCGTATCGACCGGGTTGGTGCGGCCTTCCTTTGGATACCAGAAGGCAGCGAGCGTATTGGAAAAGTCGCCGATTGGAAACCGCTCTGCGGCCTCGGCAGGTGAAATCTCGTGGATCTCGAAGCCATGCAGGTTCATGAACGCCGCACCCCGCCGCATCTCTTCAAGTCTCTCGGGCGTATCGGCGGGTTGGATATAGCCGACCTCGCGCCAGCCGGTTGCCTGCCCCGTCTCACTTTCGAGATTGGAGATGAGGTCACGACCATGCAGGTAGAGTTCGCACTCCCACTCCGCGCCCAGCACGGCAGGAACGATCTCTCCCGCCGCGTGCCAGGTTGTGCCGGATGTCAGCTTGTCACGCTCCAGCACCACGACATCACTCATGCCAAGCTGGGTCAGGTGATACGCGATGTTGCAACCGATCGAGCCGCCGCCGATGATGACGACCTGAGCCTGGCTGGGAAGGGTCGGGTTCATCTCGAAGACTCCTTTGATCCGCAGAATTTGATCAAATCCTTGCCTTGACCGGAGGAGAAAATCAAGCAATTGATTGAATCACCATTCAATGAAGAGCGATGCCCAGCGTCAAACCCAACGCACCAAGGTCGAGAACGGCGCCGCCAGAGGCGCGGCGCCGGCAGTTGATCGAGGCAACGATTGCCTCGATCAGCAAGCACGGCATCTCGGGCACGACGCTCACCAAGGTCACACAGGAGGCCGGGTTGTCACTCGGACTCGTGAACTTCCATTTCGAGAACAAGGAGGCGCTGCTGGCCGCGACCCTGCGGCATCTTGCAGACGAACATCGCGCGCTCTGGATCAGCAAATCATCGCTCTGCGAAATCGACGCCGCGACCAAGCTGCAGGCGATCGTCGATGCACAGTTTCATCCGAAGATATGCAACCGCCGAAAGCTCGCCGTATGGTTCGCCTTCTTCGGCGAGTCCCGGCACCGACAGGCCTATCGCAAGATCTCGGGCAATGTCGATCTGGAGCGGCAGAACGTCACCGCCGGCCTGTGTGACCAGATCATCACCGAGGGCGGCTATGTGGGAATATCGGCACAGGCGATGTCCCGAATGCTCGAGGGCCTTTTCGACGGGCTTTGGCTCAATATCCTGATGTACCCGGACCGTTTCACGCGCCAGACCGCGCGTGATAATGTCGCCAGCAACCTCAATCTCTGGTTTCCGCGACATTTTCCCGGCTGATGCTCAGATGCAAGCGGCTCAGCCGGACGAGCGGCCGCTCCATACGCGGCAGGACCGAGCGGACAGTGATCGCGAGCATGAGACCGCCGCGTTCAGCCCGGGCACGGTCGTGGACGCGACCGGCCCGGTCACTGGAAGTATCGCATGGGCCCAAGGGTTTGAGTTCATGCCGCGTCGGACAGGTTTCCAAGCAGAACCGCAGTCATGTCGAGCGGCATGTCGACCGGGTGGGCACCAAGGTCGATGCCGGGGTCGTAATGCACCGAGTCCCTTGTGATGCCGCTCAGGTCTGCCGTCGCATCGACGAAGATCCATTGCGGAGCGTGCTCGCTCGGCAGATTGACGGCGGTGCGCAACACCTCCAGCGCATCGCCGGGGGTGACCTCGCCACTCTGGTCGATATCGGCGGCAATGTGATCCAGCGGGCCGGCCGGGCCAAAGCCGGGCTGCAACCCCACCGCGATGCGCAGGATTTCCAGCGCATCATTGGGAGTGATGCCGGTCTCGGCAGGGTTGAAAGCATGGCTTGCATCGACCGTACCCGCCGCCCCCGCAGGGATGCCCTCCAGCGTGAAATCTCCATCGGGGCCGGTGAGTGCGCTCACGCTGCTGCCATCGTCCAGGCTGGCCGTGACCTCGGCGCTTTCCAGCCCGGTGCCGCCGCGGGTGGTGATGGCTCCGTCGCGTTCGACACTCAGCGCAGCCAGGAACAGTACGTCGCTGTTGTTGTCGAGATCTGCGTCGTAAACTGCGGTCGAAACCTCGGCGATCACCGGCTGCGCCATCACCTCCAGGCCCGAGGGTAGCGCGAAATCAAGACGCGTGCTCGCGCCTGGCGCAAGATCCGGCAGGACGATCTCGCTCAGGGTCTGGGTCAAAGGTTGCGTATCCGGCAAGCCGGGGCCGTCCAGTGCGGCATCGGGTACGCTGAGATCAAGCCATCCGGCACCCGACGCGATGTCACCCGCGTTTGTCACCGTCACCGACAGGACCGACGCACCGCCGGTCGCGGCTTCCTGTTCCAGCAAGACCTCCAGGTCGGCATTCCCCGACACCTCGATCGGCGTGGCGAACATGTCCACGGCCGGTACGAGCCCATCACCCTCGGCCCGCGCGTGCAGCCACCAACTGCCGCTGGCAAGTGCGGCGAAATCCCAGTCAAAGCTCAACGCCCCGGCTTCGTTGGCGGGCACCACGGCCTCGATCACGGTGAAGCCGGAGAGTGCGTCGGGGGTTTCCGAAACAAAGAGCGTGAGCGCGACCTCGTCGGCATCGCCCGGTGCAACGTCGATCTCGACCACCCCGGCACGTGTGCCCGGCGGGGTGTCTATCCCGGTGATGCTCGCTTGCGGGCCGGTCAGCATGTCGCTGGCCTCATAGCGCACATCGCCAAGCCCAGCCTCATCGACCAGCCGCACATCCCATATGCCGGCCACCGGGTTTTGCAACGCCACATGACGGCCCAGCGGTCCGGTGAGATCATCCACCAGGGCAATAGCGCCGGCAAACCCTGTATCGGTACCAAAATCCGCCTCGGTCAGGACAGTGCCATCTGGCGCAATCAGCTCAAGCCTGGCCGTGTCGGTGTCATTTTGCCACTGGGCGGAGAGAATCACCAGGTCCTGCTCGGGGCCCAGTTCCCAGCTGCCGATCTCTTCGATCGCCTTGCGCCCCATGACTTCGTAGCTACCATCGAGCCAAAAGCGCAGCCCGGCCGAGGTGGTGCCATAGAGCGGCACCGAGAAGCTGGTCCAGGCGGCGGCGAAATCGTTCGCATTGTCACCGTCGGATGAGAATTCCGCCAGCCCGCTGCCAGAGCGCGACAAGCCACCGATCAGGGGGATCGCCTCCGGGAAAGTGGCAATGGCCGAGACAGAGGCTCCAAGATTGGTCACGTCATCCAGCGTCTCGCTCGTGAACCGGGCCTCGCCTGTGATCATCTCGCCCAGGAAACTTGCCGCCAACCCGGCCGAGAATGTAGGCCGCGCGAAATTGACCGAGATGTCGCCGGCCAGCTTCATCAATTCGAAGGCGAGAACATCGCCTTCATCGACCCCCAGCCAGCGGATCATAGGCGCGGCGATGCGCTCGATCTCGCCGGGCAGCAGATATTCAACCTTGCTTTCGGCCTCGAATCCCAGTGTGGCCTCGGCGCCTGCGATCTTGCCGCCGACATTGCCGCGCACGGGCGAGACGAAGAGATCGGTATTCGGCCCCACGGTCATGTCGATCTGCGCACTGACCTCGGGCCATTCCTCGGGGTCCTGCGTGCTCAGGCTCTCGGCGGCCAGCTTGCCCCCCTGCACGAAAAGCCCGGTCGTGCCTAGCGGCTTGTTGAGCCCGTCAATGCCGAAGCCGAAGCTGTCGATGGCCAGCGGGTCCCAAGTCGCACCGATCTCGGCCTCCAGCGCCAGGCCCTTGAAGAGGAAAGGCAGCGTGCCCTTGAACCCTGCCTCGACCTCCTTTTCCACCGTGTCGAGCGCAAAGCGCATTTCCTCGACCAGCGGCCGCCCCGGCGCGGGTTTGCTGCCTTCCTGGCCCTCGTAGATGATTTCGCCGACAACATCCCAGTTCCAGCCCTCGGCATCCTTGCCGATACGCAGGAACTTGTCGCCCTTGGCGAAAAGGTCCTCGTCCTCATCCTCGCGGGCAAGGTCGAGCGTCAGCTTGCTCGTGGTACTGTCGGCGAGAAAACTGTATTCCCGTGCCACTGTCTCGCCCCAGCTGAGCTCGGCCTTGCCCATCAGGTAGACGCTGTCGGTCAGCATGTCATAACTCATGCCGAGATTTGAGAACTCGACCGAGAACGGCGCCCCCTCGGGCAGCGGCAGCGCGAGAGCCTCGTCGGTGAACCAGCGCCCGGTGCCGAGCTCAGACAAGCCAAAGGATGGGCCCTCGTCGCCGACGTTCAAAGCCAGAAGCCCGCCCTCGGTGCTGAAGGCACTAAAGGCGTCGCCGAATTCCAGATCGGTGCGCAGCACGATCCCATCGGATCTGAGCGCGATGTCGGAGAAGCTCATCTCGATCAGATCGCCGACCAGCCGGTGCGATTCCTCGATGCCCCTGTCCTCGAAATCCGATACGCTGAGCGTGGCCATGTCGATGGTAAAGCCACCTTCCATGAATGGCCTGTCCGTGGCGAACTGCCCCGAAAATACCTTGCCAAGAACGCTCAGCTTGCCATCCTCGATCGTGGCTTCGGCGTCTTCAATTCTCAGCAGGTTGGCCGCGCCCCCTTTCAGCCCGATCGTGAGTGTCTTGCCGGGGTCCAGCGTGATCGGGCTGTCGCGGTCGACACGCCCCCAGTCCCCCTCGGCCTCGATCAGAAGATTCCCGGTATCGACCAGATCCCATTCGAAGCTGTCGGTCGTGCGTCCGCCCAGCGTCGTTTCGGCGATGACCGTCACCTCGTGACGCCCCGGTTCGGCATCCGGCGCGGCGGTGATGGCCTTGGTACGCGGATCCAACGCCACACCCTCGGGCAATCCTTCGACAGCAAAGTCGAGCGCGCCCCCCTGCGGGTCGGTGAAGTAGTCGTCAAGCCGAACGGTGTCGGCGTCTTCGTCCAGCAGGGTCACGCGCGTCTCGAACAGGGTCGAGACCGGCGCACGCAGGGCCTCCGGAATGCCCAGTGTCAGGTTGCTGGGCCAGCTGCTGCCATCGGGGTTGATGTCGGCCAGCAGGGTCAGGCCACCGGCTTCGAGATCCAGTTTGAAAAGCTCAAGACCGAGATCCGGGTCATTATATGTAAAGATCAGTGTTTCGGCATCGAAGTAGGTCTCTTCACCCCAGAAGCCCGAAAGCCGCGCCGCGTCGGTCACGAAACGCGTGCCGTCCTGCGTACCGTCGGACACCCATATATGATAGGTGTCCGGGGCCGTTTCCACCTCGAGCAAGAGCCTGCCGTCAGGCAACTCGCGCGATTGAAAGTGATAGCTGTTCGACTCCACGATCCTTGCCGTTCCGGCAGCCGTGCCATCCGTGACCCAGACCGCGTTGTCTTCATCCGATTTGACGATGTGCCGCTCGTTCACGACCGCCACGTGACGCACCCCGCCAACATCGTCGGCCAGTTTTCGGGTGCCCGCCTCGGTGCCATCGGAGATCCACAGCCCGCGTGATGCCTCGCTGAGATCAGCGGATGAGCCGTCGATTGCCGTGAAAAGGATCCGACCGTCTGAAAAGGTTCCGAAGTCCGAGGGTGAACTGTCGAATAACCCGGGGTTGATATCGGCCAGAAGCTGGGTGCCGTCCTCGGTGCCATCGGTCCTCCAGAGTTCGCGGCCCGTGGAAATCACACCCGTTATATCGCCGACGCGATAGGGCAGATCGAAGGATACGATCGGCCCGCCAAAGCTCTCCCTCGTCTCGCCGATGACGGACACGACCGAGATCGGACCCTCGCCCAACGCCTCCATGGTTTCGATACTGGGAGCGAACCAGCGCGCTCCCGGGCTGTAGGTAAAGAAATTCTGTGTGACGCTGCCCGCACCCCCTTGATAGGTGATCTTGATGGTGGCGCTCTCATCATTGGTCACGAAAACCGGCGGGCTCACCGCGGAGATGGTGATCGGGCCTGACCCCAACTCGGCCAGCCGGTCCGAGTAGACGCCGAGCGAGCCGCTGCCCCCGCTGAAAATGCTGGTCCCGGCAAAGGCCGTGCCATCGGTGCCCGTAAACGCCGCCACGACGCCAGCGCCCGCTTCGCCCCGCACCTGGAAGCCGACCCCGCTCTCGTCGGAAAAAACCTGTGGACTCAGTTCATGACCAACGAGGTCATCGTAATCGAATTGTCGCGCGCCGAGCGCGCCGAAAATAGTGCGCGTTTCACTCAATCCGATCGGATCGAATGGCTGATTGGTCGGATAGGCGGCTTCGCCCGGCCCGCGTTCGAACAGCTCGGGTTGATCGGGGGCCACGAATGTATCTGGTTCATGGGGAACGGTGCCTTCCGGCGTGCCATCAGTCACCCATTCCTCGTATGTCCAGCTTCCGTCCTCGACAATGGGTGGCAAGCCAACCTCGAATTTCAGGCGCCCGTCATCAAGCTCCATGATGTTCAGGCTCCAGATCGAACTTGACCCGGGGCCCGGCTGGAAATCGCGCAGCATCACGGTGCCCGCCTCGGTCCCGTCTGTGACCCAAAGCTCGCGCCCGTGCTCGCCGTCATCGGCGGTAAAGACAACCTTGCCGTTGCGCAGGGCGATGAAACTCTCGGGGTTGCTTCTGGCGGGCGATTCCCATTCGTCAAGGCCCGGATTGATATCCTTGAGAAGCGTGGTGCCCTCGCTGGTGCCATCGGTGATCCACAACTCGCGCCCGCTGTCGCTAAATGGCATGTCCTGACCGGCCTCGGCGGAAAAGACGATCCGGCCATCGCCCAGTGGCGTCATGTAGCGCGGCGTGCTGCTGTCGCGGTCGCCGCCGATGTCCCTGAGAACGACCGTGCCCTCTTCGGTCCCGTCGCTGACCCACAATTCGTCACGCCGAAACAATTCATCGCTGGCCTGAAAGACCACGCGACCGTCTGGCAATGTGGCCAGATAGCGGGGGTTGCTGCTTATGAAATCGGGGTCGTCCGGCCAGGGCGTGTTCTCCGGTGGCAGGATGTCCTGAACCATCCGGGTACCTTCGGGGGTGCCGTCGGTAGCCCAGAGTTCGTCGCCGTGGACACCATCATTTGCGGAAAAGAATATCAGTTTCGACATGGCCGAGGCCCTTATCAAATGCCGTTACGTGGCGGTTAAGATCAATTGTCGTAATATGTCAGTGAGGATCGATTATTGCGCTCGCCGCCGTGCTGACCTTGATCCTGATCAATATGTGCGCGGAAAACAGCGAGGCGATGCAGCATCAGCCACGGCTGGAAAATCCGCGAACATGCCTATATTTTAGGCATTCGCTGAAGGCCGCGTCGGTCGGAATGTTCCTAATAGAGCCACCACGCAATTGCGGAATGGACCTGCCGAGCGCTTCGGGGTCTAATCACGGAATGAGCGACACGGTGAAATTCGATGAGATGTGGGGTCGTGACGGGATGCTGCGCGCACCCTACGAACGGTTTCAGGGCTGGTTCGAAGGTGAGGATCCCAAAAGCCTGCGCGCCAAGCAACGCGAGGCCGAGGAGCTTTTCCGCCTGACCGGGATCACCTTCAACGTCTATGGCAGGGCCGAGGCCGAGGAACGCCTGATCCCCTTCGACATCATCCCCCGCATCATCTCGGGGCGCGAATGGCAGCGCCTTTCGCGCGGCATCGACCAGCGGGTGCGCGCGATCAACGCCTTTCTGCACGATATCTATCATCGCCAGGAAATCGTCCGCGCCGGGCGCATCCCGCAAGAGATGATCGCGCGCAACGTCGCCTTTCTGCCCCATATGATCGGCGTCGCACCGCCCGGCGGCATCTATACCCATATCGTCGGCATCGACCTCGTGCGCACCAACGACGACGATTTCTTCGTCCTCGAAGACAATGCCCGCACACCGTCGGGCGTGTCCTACATGCTGGAAAACCGCGAAACGATGCTCCAGATGTTTCCCGAACTGTTCAGTCGGAACCGCGTGCAGCCGGTGCAGAACTATCCGCGCAAGCTGCGCCAGTCACTCGCGGCCTGCGCGCCCGCCGGGTCGGAGGGTCGGCCCTGCGTGGCGGTGCTGACGCCCGGAATTTACAATTCGGCCTATTTCGAACATGCCTTTCTGGCCGACCAGATGGGGGTGGAACTGGTCGAGGGGCATGACCTGCGCGTGGTGGACGGGCGCGTGGCGATGCGCACCACGCGCGGCTACAAACCCATCGACGTGCTCTATCGCCGGGTGGATGACGACTTTCTCGACCCGCTCAACTTCAACCCGGACTCGACGCTGGGCGTGCCGGGAATCATGGATGTCTATCGCGCCGGCGGGATCACCATCGCCAACGCGCCTGGCACCGGCATCGCCGATGACAAGGCGATCTACAGTTACATGCCCGAGATCGTGGAATTCTATACCGGCGAACGCCCGATCCTGAAAAACGTGCCGACATGGCGGTGCAGCGAACCCGAGGCGCTGGCCTATGTGCTCGAGCATCTCGACGAGCTCGTGGTCAAGGAGGTGCATGGCTCGGGCGGCTATGGAATGCTGATCGGGCCAGCCGCAACCAGAAAGGATCTCGCCGCCTTTCGGCGCAAGCTCAAGGCCCGGCCCGGCCATTACATCGCGCAGCCCACGCTCAGCCTCTCGACCGTGCCGATCTTCACCAACAAGGGGCTGGCGCCGCGCCATGTCGATCTGCGCCCCTTCGTCCTGGTCAGTCCCGAGGGCATCAGCATCACCCCCGGTGGGCTGACCCGCGTGGCGCTCAAGAAAGGCTCGCTCGTCGTCAATTCGAGCCAGGGCGGCGGCACCAAGGACACCTGGGTGCTGGAGGACTGACATGCTGGGCAAGACGGCGAACGGAATCTTCTGGATGTATCGCTATCTCGAACGGGCCGAGAATATCTCGCGGCTGGTCGAGACCGGCCAGCGCATCGCCCTGACCCGGCTGGGCAGCAGCGACGAGGAATGGGACTCGGTGCTGCAAACCGCCGGTGTGGCGGCTGGCTTTCATGCCGCCCATGACAGCATGGCCAAGGATATGGCGATCGACTGGATGCTGCGCGCCGGGGAAAACCCGTCCTCTGTGCTCACCTCGATCAAGGCAGCACGTCAGAACGCCCGGCTGGTGCGCACCGCGCTCACCCACGAGGTCTGGGAGGCGACCAACGCCACGTACATGAGCGTCTGCGAGACACTGGCCCGCAAGGTATCGGAACGCGATCTGCCGCGTACGCTGCGCACGATCCGGCAACAGACCGCGCTGGTGCGCGGGGCGACCCAGGGCACGATGCTGCGCAACGACATCTACGATTTCGCCCGTATCGGCACCTTCCTCGAACGCGCCGACAACACCGCCCGCATCCTGGATGTGAAATACTATGTCCTCTTGCCTTCGGTCATGGCGGTGGGGTCGTCCATCGACAACGTGCAATGGGAAACGATCCTGCGCTCGGTCTCGGCCCGGGGTGGATTCCGCATGGAATACGGCGACAGCATCGACCCGCGCGACATCGCGCAGTTCCTGATCCTCGACAAGCGGATGCCCCGCAGCCTTGCCTTTTGCATCGCCAAGCTGCGCGACAACCTGGGTTATCTGGTCGCGAACTACGGCGAACGCCTGCAATCCTGGTCGCTGGCCGATCATATCGAGCGCAGTTACCTGTCCTTCGACATAGACGCGGTTCTCGACTACGGATTACATGAATACATCCAGAAGATGCTCTCGCTTCTTTCCGAACTGGGTGCGCAAATCGAAATCGACTACCGGTTCTATGAGTAAGCCCATGCGCCTCTTCATCCGCCATATCACCCGCTATGCGTTCGACACCCCCGCAAGCCACGGGCTGCAACAGTTGCGCAAGACCCCGAAATCCACCCATCACCAGCAGGTCCTGCACTGGCGCACCGATTTGGAGGGCAGCAAGAAGGAGCTGGGATTCGAGGATCATCACAACAACATCGTCGAACTCATCAGCTTCGAGCGCGAGGCCAGGGATGTCGTGATCGTCAGCGAGGGTGAGGTCGAGATCGGCGACAACCACGGCATAGTGGGTCGCCATATCGGCCCGGCGCCGCTCTGGCTCTATCAGCGCCCGACCGATCGCACATGGACCGGTCCGGGCTGCCGCGCGCTGATCCGCAAGGTCACGGGCGAGACCGAACTGGACCGCTTGCACGCGCTGCGGGAGGTGATCGCCGGGGCCATCTCCTTCGAAATCGGCGCGTCCCTCTCCGACTGGAGCGCCGAAGACGCGGTGGCCGCCGGGCGCGGGGTCTGTCAGGATCACACCCATGTCTTTCTCGCCTGCGCGCGAGAGATGGGATTCCCGGCGCGCTATGTCTCGGGCTACCTGATGCTCGATGACCGGGTGGAACAGGACGCCACCCATGCCTGGGCCGAGGCCCATGTCGACGGCCTTGGCTGGGTGGGGTTCGACGTCTCGAACGGCATTTCGCCCGACATGCGCTATGTGCGCGTGGCGACGGGGCTGGACTATGGCGAGGCCGCTCCTGTAACTGGTCTCACGATCGGCGGCGGCGGCGAACGCCTGTCGGTGCAGATCGAGGTTGCACAACAATAGGAACGGGGCGGCGGCATGACCTACTGCGTGGGATTGATGCTTGAACGCGGGCTGGTCTTCATGTCCGACACGCGCACCAATGCGGGCGTGGACAACATCTCGACCTTTCGCAAGATGCATTGCTGGGAGGTGCCGGGCGATCGGGTGATAGTCCTGATGTCGGCGGGAAATCTCGCCACCACCCAGGCCGTCGTCTCGATCCTGGACGAGCGCACCAAGGCCGCCGAAGATCGCGACCCCTCGCTGCTTGCGCAGCCTTCGATGTTCCGGGCCGCCAGCCTCGTGGCCGATGCCCTGCGCGAGGTGATCGAACGTCACGCCGACGCCGGTCAGCGCGCCGATGCCGCCTTCAACGCCACGCTCATCCTTGGCGGGCAGATCGCGGGCGGCCCGCCGCGCATGTTCCTGATCTATCCCGAGGGCAATTTCATCGAGGCCGGCGAGGACACGCCATTCTTCCAGATCGGAGAAACGAAATATGGCCGCCCGATCCTCGTGCGCGCCTTCGACAAGCGGCTTTCCTTCGAGGCGGCGGTCAAGCTGTTGCTGGTCAGCTTCGACTCGACGGTCAAGGCCAACCTGTCGGTGGCCGCGCCCTTCGACCTGCAGATCGTCGAGACCAATGCCCTTCGGCTCGGGCAGGCGCGCCGCATTGCGCCGGATGATCCCTATTACTCGGCGGTGTCGGAAAACTGGGGCAAGGCGCTCAAGAACGCGCTCGACCTGCTGCCCGATTACGAATTCTGAGCAGGCAGCGCGCAACAGGTGCCCCACAATCGCTCCTCACCGGCTTGAACGCGCCCATCTGCGCGCGTAACAGATCGGGGGCGGCGGGCACGGGTGGCAACAAAAGCGGCGTTCGATGCGGGAAGACGAGATTCTACAGGCGGTGGTCCCGTTTTATGCCGAGATCGAGCGGTTGGGCTATTCGGTGCGCGCCAGCACCGATTTCGACGAGATCCAGCGCCTTGTGCCCCAGACGGGCCGCGCGAAACAGACCCCGATGATGTCGATCTCGCGCAACGATTTCACCGCCGACCGCGCGTTCTGGCTGTTTCTCTACAAGGGCGAAGAGGTGGTCGGCGGCGTCGCGGCCAAATACGACCGGCTGGGCGACGAAAGGTTCTCGTCCTACCTTCGTCGCACCTCGCGCGAACAATATGGCCGCGACAGTGACCCCATCGCCCATATTGCCCGCCCGGTCGAAGACCTGCTCCAGGGCAATATCGTCTATATCGGAGAGCTCGAATTTCGCAGCGATCACCGGGGGCGATTGCCTCTTCTGGAGGCCCTGATCAAGATACTCCAGGCAATCTGTGTCATGAAGTGGCCGGGATTCGACTGGATGTATGCCATCATTCCCGAAAATCACCTGCGCATCGCCTATCTCTATGGCTTTATCCTTACCATTCCCGAAGCCATTCAATGGATCGATCCGGAGCCGGATGGGCGATTGAATTCGCACGTGGTTCTCGCTGTCGAAGGGCGTCATCTGAGTCATGTGCTGAAAGCCGCCAAGAGACGAATCGATCGCGGGCGCGTCAAATGAGCTTGGCGAAGACCAGCGTGAGTGTCTGCCCATCCGGTGTTTGGACCGGCGCCATGACGCGGCGATATTTCTCTTTGATTTCGATGCCGTCAACAATTGCGGAAAAGTCGATATCAGCGATTTGATACTGTTGCCGTCTTTGCACCTCGACATGTGATGCGAGCGTGGCGTCAATGATCCTGCGACTCAATTGGCCAACCCGGTGCGCATAGTCCTGGGTATGCTCTATGTTGAAATATTGCGCGGCAAGACTTTGACAGCCAACTCTTGCGGGACGCATCAAATGATCCTCGCTCTGAACCGGATAGAACAGGTCCACCCGCTCGCGCAGCACATCGAAATCCTCCAGCCGCCCGTCATTTCGGTGCAGCCAGTTGAGTACATCATCGACCGTGATGTCGCCGCCCATGCGCAACATCTCGTCCTGCACGTCACGCAGCGCCTGGGAATAGGCCGCCGCTGCGCGACGGTGCAGCGCGGCGCTGGGCGTGGGGGCGAGCACCCCGATCTCGGCCCGGTTCGAGCGGAACGCTTCGAGCGAAACTCCGGCGGCCTCGCACAGTCGCTCGATGGTGGAAAACGGGATCTCGCGGCCATTCGTGATCTGCGAATGCAGCGTCGAGTATTTGAGTCCCGCCGCCGCGCAGGCCGGTTTGAGCCCGCCGAAATGACGCTTGCAGAATTCCGCGGTGCGCTGTCCCAGATCTTTCATGATTTCATTGGACATTCCCACATGTGGATTTGTCAATCCCCAATTGTGGATTCCTGTGGCTACAACTATCCGCCCGTTCAGTTTGCGCCTGGGCTTGCCACGTCTTTGGCGCGATGATCTGCTTGCCTCGAAAGAGGGAGGACATGCCATGCCAAAGGTGCTTTACGAAAAGGACGGTCGGATCGCGCGGATCACGCTCAACCGCCCCGAGGTAATGAACGCCATCGACGACGACCTGCCGACCGAGCTTGAGGCCGCGGTGACCCGCGCCGATGCCGACCCGGGCGTGCATGTGATCGTGCTCTCGGGCAACGGTGATGCCTTCTGCGCGGGCTATGATCTGGCCTATTACGCCGAGAAGAACGGCGCCGACAACAACGTGACACAAGAGATGCCCTGGGATCCGATCAAGGATTACCGCTTCATGTGGGGCAACACGCAGAAATTCATGTCGCTGTTTCGCTGCCTCAAGCCGGTGCTTTGCAAGGTGCACGGTTTCGCGGTCGCGGGCGGGTCCGATATCGCGCTGTGTTCCGACATCGTGATCATGGGCGAAGAGGCGCGCATCGGCTACATGCCCACCCGTGTCTGGGGTTGCCCGACCACGGCGATGTGGGTTTATCGGTTGGGGCCGGAAAAGGCCAAGCGGATGATGTTCACCGGCGACAAGATCACCGGCCGCGAGGCCGCCGAGATGGGCCTCGTGCTCAAGGCGGTGCCCGAGGATGCACTTGATGACGCGGTCGAGGAATTGGCCGCCCGCATGGCCGGCGTGCCCACCAACCAGCTTGCGATGCACAAGATGGTGGTCAATCAGGCGATGGAAATGACCATCAATTCGACCCAGCGTCTCGCCACCGTTTTCGACGGCATCACCCGGCACTCGCCCGAGGGGCTCAATTTCAAGGCCCGGGCCGAGGAAATGGGCTGGAAACAGGCGGTGCGTGATCGCGACGAAGGCACATGGGACTGGACGGCGAACGAACCCCTGCCGAAGCCGAACCGGTAGGGGCCGATCACGCCGGCTTGCGGGCCACGATGAAGCGCGAGGGCGGTTGCGCCGGGTGGTTCCCGGTCTCGATGATATCGAACCCCGCACCGGTGATCGCCTGTTCCAGCCGGGCAATGCTCAGCCGGTGGAACCGGGGGGCCTTGCCCAATGCCTGCATGACCGGCACGACCAGCCATATCAGCGCACGGAATTTCAGGCTCATCCCCGACCCGGCAAGGCAGGGGGTCTTGGAGATGAAATACCCGCCCGGTCTTACCCGCTCTGCGATCCCGGTCAGGGCCGCTTCGGGATCGGGCAGCAGGTGCAACAGGTTGAACGCCAGCACGGCGTCGAACTCCCCGTCCGGCGCGGCCTCGGCATCCGACTGCACGAATGTCACGTTGGTCGCGCCCTGCCCCTCGGCCTTGTCACGGGCGATGCGGATCATCTCGGCCGAGAGATCGCTGGCCACGATCTGACCCGTCGCATCGGCCAGCTTCAACGCCGTCGTGCCGGTGCCGCAGCCCAGCTCCAGTGCGCGTCCATTCGGGGAAAGGTGGGCGCGCGTGCGCTCGAGCGTCTGGGCATAGGCCGCCTCGTCCTGCACCGACCGCCGCGCATAACGCTCCGCCACCCGGTCCCAGAAATCCCTCTTGGTCATGTCCTGTCTCTGTTTCATGCCATGCCGCATCCGATGAGCTGATAAACCACTCTTGCGACGGTTGGAATGGGCTGAATGCGCAGGGATGCCATACGGATATGCATGAATGATCAGAACCCCGCATTCGGTGGACGCAATTGCGCGCCTTTCTGGCCACTGCCGAGCACGGATCGCTGACCGCCGCCACGCGGATGCTGGGGTTGACCCGGCCCACGCCCGGCCCCCGCAGCGCGATAATTCTGCAGCCTGTGATCTGGTAACTTCGTTCGCCGCGCCATAGGTTGGCCCGGCGAACGAAGGAGACCCCCATGCCAGCGATCGTCGAAACCCGGGGCCTGACCAAGGTCTATGGCGACGGGACCGAGGCGCTCAAGCCTATGGATCTCGATATCGAAGAGGGCGAGATTCTGGCCCTGCTCGGTCCCAACGGCGCCGGGAAGACCACCCTCATCTCGATGCTTTGCGGCCTCGTTTCACCATCGGGCGGCCATGCGCGCGTGGGCGGGCATGACATCATCACCGGCTACCGCGCCGCGCGCGCGCTCATCGGGCTGGTGCCGCAGGAAATCGCGCTTGAGCCATTTCAAAAGGTCTGGGACGCGGTGCGGTTCACTCGTGGCCTGTTTGGCCTGAGGCGCGACGACGCCCATATCGAGGACGTGCTGCGCAAACTGTCGCTCTGGGACAAGCGGCGCGCGCGGATCAACGAGCTTTCGGGCGGCATGAAACGCCGCGTTCTGATCGCCAAGGCGCTGTCGCACCGGCCGCGCGTGCTTTTTCTCGACGAACCGACGGCCGGGGTCGATGTCGATCTGCGCCGCGACATGTGGGACATGGTGGCGGACCTGCGCCGCGACGGCGTGACCATCATCCTGACCACCCACTACATCGAAGAGGCCGAGGCCATCGCCGACCGTGTCGGCGTGATCAACAATGGCGAATTGTTGTTGCTCGAACAGAAACAGGCGCTGATGACCCGGCTGGGTCGCAAGACGCTCAGGATCGAACTGCGCCGCCCGGTCGAGGCGGTGCCGGGCGCACTCTCGGGCTATGGCCTGGAACTTGCCGATGACGGGCGCAGCCTGAGCTATCATTATGACACCCAGGGAGAGGGCACGGGCATCACCGCGCTGTTGCAGGATCTCTCGCGCGAGGGGCTCGCGCTGCGTGACATCCACACGCGCCAATCCAGCCTCGAAGAGATTTTCGTCGATCTGGTGAAAGGAGACGGGGCATGAACTGGCAAGCCGTCGGTGCCATCTACCGCTATGAAATGATGCGGTTCTTCCGCACCATCGCGCAAAGCTTCCTGTCGCCGGTGCTGTCCACCTCGCTCTATTTCGTGGTCTTCGGCACGGCCATCGGATCGCGCATCAACGAGGTCGAGGGCGTGAGTTACGGCGCCTTCATCGTGCCGGGGCTGATCATGCTTTCGGTGATGACACAGGCCACTACCAATGCCTCTTTCGGCATCTACTTCCCGAAATTCATCGGCACGGTTTACGAACTTCTCTCCGCGCCGGTGAATTTCTTTGAAATCGTGCTGGGATATGTCGGGGCGGCGGCGACCAAGGCACTCCTGATCGGGTTGGTCATCATGGCGACGGCGACGCTTTTCGTCGATCTCACGGTGCTGCACCCGGGGGCGATGGTGGCCTTCCTGTTGCTCACCTGCCTGAGCTTCGCGCTGTTCGGCTTCATCATCGGCATCTGGGCGCGAAATTTCGAGCAATTGCAACTGATCCCGCTTCTCGTGGTCACGCCGCTCGTGTTCCTGGGCGGGGCCTTCTATTCGATCTCGATGTTGCCGCCCGGGTGGCAGACCGTGACCTATTTCAACCCGGTCGTTTACCTGATTTCAGGGTTCCGCTGGGCGTTTTTCGGTACGTCCGACGTGCCGGTGGCGCTGTCGCTTCTGGCGATTGCGGGGTTCCTGATCCTGTGTCTGTCGGTGGTCTGGGTGATCTTTCGCACCGGCTACCGGATCAAGCCCTAACCGCCGCAGCGCGCGCGCAGGCGTGGGGAATTTCACACGATAACGGCACATGGTGATCCCGTGCCTTGTGCCGCCCGCCTGGCGCCTCTACATCAGCCATCATGAGAAGATTTATACCTTTCGTTAAAGCACCGCCCCGGGTGGCCGTCCTCCGCCTTCAGGGAGCGATTGGCAGCGGCCGGCTGCCGCTCAATGACGAGGCATTTGCACCGCTCATTGAACGCGCCTTCAGCCGGGGCAAACCCGTGGCTGTCGCGCTCTTGATCAATTCACCCGGCGGCTCGCCGGTGCAAAGCGCGCGGATCGCATCGCGCATCCAGCGCATGTCCGATGAAAAGGGCATCCCCGTTCACGCCTTTATCGAGGACGTGGCGGCCTCGGGCGGCTATTGGCTGGCCTGTGCTGCGCGCGACATCTGGGCCGATGCGGCCTCGGTCGTGGGCTCGATCGGGGTGATTTCCGGCACGTTCGGCGCGCATGAATTCATCGCCCGCCACGGGATCGAACGCCGGGTCTATACCGCCGGTAAGTCGAAATCACAGCTCGATCCGTTCCGCCCCGAAAACCCCGAGGATATCGCCCGGCTCAAGGTCATCCTCGACGACATGCACCAGATCTTCATCGACCATGTGAAAGCCTCGCGCGGCGACCGCCTGGCCGATGATCCTCGGCTTTTCACCGGGGAGTTCTGGCTGGCTGGAACCGCGCGGGACCTGGGCCTGATCGACGGCACGGCCCATCTCGAACCCAAGCTGAAAGAGCTTTACGGCGACAAGGTCAAGCTCATCCCCTATAGCCGCAAGCGCGGGTTGTTTCAGCGTTTCGGCGCGACGCTGGCCGGTGACGCGATGGCCGAGATCGAGGAGCGGGCGCAGTTCGCCCGCTATGGCCTCTGACGCATGATTGCCAAGATGGTCCTCCTCTTTTTGGTCTTCATCGCCGTGCTGGGCATGTTCGGCAAACTGCGCGTGCCGGGCAAGAAGCAGCTTGACGCGAAACGCTGCCCGAAATGCGGTCGCTTCCGCATCGGCAAGACCTGCAGCTGCGACACGAAAGGATAGGCATGGACTGGGTGTTCGCCACGCTGGGCCTCATCATCCTGCTCTTGGCGGGTGACAGCCTCGTGCGCGGGGCGGTCAACCTGGCGCTGCGCATCGGCGTTCCGGCGCTGATCGTTTCGCTGACCATCGTCGCCTTCGGCACATCCGCGCCCGAGCTTCTTATCTCGGTGCAGGCGACCATGGCCAACATGCCGGGCATCGCGCTGGGCAACGTGGTCGGATCGAACACCGCCAATATCCTGATGGTGCTGGGGATTCCGGCGCTGATCGCGGTGATGCACACGTCGGAATGCGACAGCCGCAAGACCTATCTGATGATGATCGCCGCCTCGATCCTGTTCATCGGGCTGGCGTTTCGCGGGGTCTTCGACTGGATCGCGGCGCTCGTGCTCCTGGCCGCGCTGGCGCTGATGCTGGGCGATTTCTTCCTGCATGCCCGCCGCCACCGCCGTAACGCCGCCGCCGCCGCAGCCCTCGTGGACGAGGAGGACCTCGAAGGCGCCGACCCCGACATGCCCTGGTGGAAGATCCTCGTCTTCCTGGCGCTGGGGCTTGTCGGTCTGCCGCTGGGGGCCGATCTGCTGATCGACGGGTCGAGCGGGATCGCCCGCCAGTATGGCATCCCGGAGTCGGTGATCGGCCTGACCCTTGTTGCCCTGGGCACATCGCTGCCGGAACTGGCCACCACCGTGATGGCGGTGATCCGCCGCCAGGCCGACGTGGCGCTGGGCAACGTGATCGGCTCGAACATGTTCAACCTCCTGGCCATCATCGGGGTTGCCGCCCTGATCGGCCCGATCCCGGTCGATCCGCAATTCCTGCGCTTCGATCTCTGGGTGATGCTGGGCGCGTCGCTGCTGATCATTCCCTTCGTGTTTCTGGGCCGCGACATCACGCGCATCTGGGGCATTGGCCTCACCGCGCTTTACGCCGCCTATATCGCGCTGGTGCTGACATGAGCGGCGCGGCACTCGTTACCGGCGGGGCGACGCGGCTCGGTGCGTCGATGGCGCTCTATCTCGCGCATCGCGGCTTCGACGTGGCGGTGCACTACCATTCCAACGCGGAAATGGCCCGCTCGGTTGCCGACGAGATCACCGCCTGCGGCCGCAAATCCGCGCTCCTGCGGGCCGATCTGCTGCAAGAAGCCCAGACCCGGGGCCTGATCCGCGAGGCCTCGCAGGCACTGGGCCGCAAGCTCACCCTGCTGGTCAACAACGCCTCGATCTTCGAACATGACACGATCCGCACCGGTACCCGCGAAAGCTGGGACCGGCATATCGAATCGAACCTGCGCGCACCTTTCGTCCTGACCCAGCATTTTGCCGAACAGGCCCCGCGCGCCGAGATGGACAACCGCGGCGAACCGCGCGCGCGTGCCCTCGTCGTCAACATGATCGACCAGCGCGTGCGCAAGCTCACGCCCGAATTCGCCTCCTACACCATTGCCAAGATGGGGCTCTGGGCGCTCACCCGCACCGCCGCGCAGGGGCTGGCCCCCGATATTCGCGTCAACGCGATCGGCCCTGGCCCCACGCTCATCGGGGCCCGCCAGAGCGAGCCGCATTTCGCCCGCCAGCGCGCCAGCACGGTGCTGGAACGCGGCTCCAATCCCGAGGACATAACCGCCGCCCTGGGCTATTTCCTCGACGCGCCAGCCGTTACCGGTCAGCTTCTGTGCGTCGATGGCGGGCAGCATCTGGGCTGGCAGACACCGGATGTTCTGGGCCCGGAATAGGCCCCGGGCGCGCATGGCTGACGAAAGTTTTGCACGTCTCAAGAATGCGTTACCAAAGCGTTACAAAAAGTTTAATGTTATCAGTATTTTGCAACGGTATCAAAAAAATATCATTGCATATCAGATACTTGCATATCCGCCTAATTTTTAGGCAATCCGACGAAGCAGGCATAAAACAAGGAGAATTCTGCGCTGGCCCGAAGATACCACCAAGTTTATCCACAGGAATCGTGGACATGTTTTCCCTTGCCGTATCCGCGATAAGATTGCAGCCACCCGGGACGCGTCCCTGAGAATCGAAGTGCAAAGGCGATGAGCGACGAACAAGGGAACACTCGGCCAGAACACGCCACCGGTCACACCGTGATCGCGGGCTATCTCAGGACGCTCGACAGCTCTCCGGGCGTCTACCGGATGCTCGATGCGCAGAACCGTGTGCTCTATGTGGGCAAGGCGCGCAACCTCAAGGCGCGCGTGTCGAGCTATGCGCGCCCAACGGGCCATTCGGCGCGCATCGCCCGGATGATCAATGAGACCACCTCGATGATGTTCCTGACCACGCGCACCGAGACCGAGGCGCTGCTGCTCGAACAGAACCTCATCAAGCAGCTGAAACCGCGCTACAACGTGCTCTTGCGCGACGACAAGAGCTTTCCCAATATCCTCGTCACCGATCACCCGTTCCCGATGATCAAGAAGCATCGCGGTGCGAAAAAGGAAAAGGGCCGCTATTACGGCCCCTTCGCCAGCGCCGGTGCGGTCAACCGGGCGCTGGCGCAGCTCACGCGCGTGTTTCTCTTGCGCAACTGCTCGGATGCGATGTTCGAAAGCCGCACCCGCCCCTGTCTGCAATACCAGATCAAGCGCTGCACCGCGCCCTGTGTCGGCAAGATCAGCGAGGCCGAGTATGCCCGCTCGGTGCGTGATGCGGAACGCTATCTCTCCGGGCGCTCGACCGAGATCCAGGAAAACCTCGCGGCCGAGATGCAGGCCGCCTCCGACGCGATGGAGTTCGAGCGTGCCGCCGCCCTGCGCGACCGGATCAAGGCGCTGACACAGGTGCAGACGTCGCAGGGCATCAACCCGCGCAGCACGTCCGAGGCGGACGTGATCGCACTCCATCTCGAGGGCGGACAGGCTTGTGTGCAGGTGTTCTTTGTCCGTGCGGGCCAGAACTGGGGCAACCGCGATTTCTATCCCCGCGTCGGGTCGTCCGAGATCGAGGCAGCCGAGGTGCTCGAAGCCTTCATCGGTCAATTCTATGACAACAAGGAACCGCCGAAACAGCTGCTTCTCTCCCACCCGCTCGAGAACGCCGACCTGATGGCGCAGGCTCTGTCCGACAAGGCCGGGCGCAAGGTGGCGCTGCTCGTGCCCCAAAGGGGCGAGAAGGCCGAGCTTGTCAGCAACGCCGCCCGCAATGCGCGCGAAAGCCTGGCCCGCAAGATGGCCGAAACCGCGACCCAGGGCCGGTTGCTCAAGGGTCTGGCCGATGCCTTCGGCCTCGACGCGACGCCCAACCGGATCGAGGTCTATGACAACTCGCATATCCAGGGCACCCACGCGGTTGGCGCGATGATCGTCGCCGGGCCCGACGGGTTGATGAAGAACCAGTATCGCAAGTTCAACATTCGTGGCGACGACCTCACCCCGGGTGACGATTTCGGCATGATGAAAGAGGTGCTGACCCGTCGTTTCAAACGCCTCATCAAGGAAGATCCCGATCGCAGCGAAGGCCACTGGCCCGACCTTCTGTTGATCGACGGCGGTGCCGGGCAGGTTTCGGCGGTCAAGGCGATCATGGACGAGATGGGAGTGGCCGACATCCCGATGGTCGGCGTCGCCAAGGGGGTCGACCGCGATGCCGGCAAGGAAGAGTTCCACCGCCCCGGGGCACGGCCCTTCGCGCTTCGGCACAATGACCCCGTGCTCTACTTCATCCAGCGCCTGCGCGACGAGGCGCACCGCTTTGCCATCGGCACGCATCGCGCGAAGCGGTCCAAGGCGGTGGGGGCGACGCCGCTCGACGATGTGCCGGGCGTCGGCGCCACCCGCAAACGCGCGCTCCTGGCCCATTTCGGCAGCGCCAAGGCGGTGAGCCGCGCGGCCCTTGCCGATCTCAAGGCGGTCGAGGGAATTTCCGACAGTCTCGCCGAGAAGATTCATGATTTCTTTCATGACGCGCGATGATGTCCGCGCGCCGCGTTAACGGTTCGAAGGGTGGATACGAGCGGCACGCCCCGGCAGCCGGAGGACAGCCGGGCGGCAGCCGGATGTCACCCCCCGAATTCTTCATGCCCGGGCCGCGTTAACCATGGCGCACGATCCCTTCCCTCGCGCCCGAATCCCGGCTAGAAACAGCGGGATGAGATGGACGATCCCAAATATCCTGACGCTTCTGCGTCTGATCGCGGCGCCGCTGGTTCCGGTTATGTTTCTTTATTTTACAAGACCTTACGCCGATTGGGTCGCCCTCCTGCTGTTCGTGTTCGCCGCCTTGACCGACTGGCTCGACGGCTATCTCGCCCGCGCCTGGCAGCAACAGACCAAGCTCGGCACGATGCTCGACCCGATCGCCGACAAGGCCATGGTCATCATCGCCTTGCTGGTCATCTGCGGCTACTCCACCTGGACCCCCTGGCTCGTCCTGCCAGCCACGATCATCCTGTTTCGCGAGGTGTTTGTTTCCGGCCTGCGCGAGTTTCTCGGCGATACCGCGGGCACGCTCGCTGTCACGCCAATGGCCAAGTGGAAAACCACCGTTCAAATGATTGCGATTGCAGTGCTTTTTTCGCAAGGTGTGTTCGAACACTATCTGGTCATGTCGTCCTGGGGGATGGACGACGCGATGATCGAGGCGATGATTTCCGGCGCGACACAGGATACCCAAGGGCTGCGCTGGAAATACGAGGGCATGGTCTGGGCAGGCAATCTGGGTGTCGTTCTCCTGTGGTTCGCGGCCCTCATGACGCTGGCAACGGGTTGGGATTATCTCAGGAAATCAATTCCCTATTTGCGCGAGGATCAGTGATGGAATTGCTTTATTTCGCATGGGTCCGTGAACGGATCGGCCTGCCGCGCGAAACCGTCGAGACCGAGGCCCGCACCGTGGGCGAGCTCGTCGAGGAACTCAAGGCACGCGAGGAACGTTATGCGGCTGCCTTCGCCGACATCTCGGCCTTGCGCGTGGCGCTCGATCAGGAATTGGCCGATTTCGACGCACCGCTGGACGGTGCGCGCGAGGTGGCGTTTTTTCCCCCGATGACAGGCGGTTGAGATGGATATCCGGGTGCAAGACCACCCCTTTGATTTCGGTGCCGAAGCCGAGTCATTCGCCCGAGGCCAAGGGGATATGGGGGCGGTGGTCACCTTTACCGGCATCGTCCGAGATGTGCCGGACGGCCTCGTTTCGATGGAAATCGAGCATTATCCGGGCATGACCCAAAAGGCGCTCGAAACGCACGCGAACGAGGCATTAACCCGTTTTCAACTCGGGGACGTTTTGATTGTCCACAGATTCGGGGTGATGCGTCCGGGCGAAATGATCATGATGGTCGCCACCGCAGCTCCGCATCGCGCCGATGCCTTTCAGGGGGCAGAATTCCTGATGGACTATCTCAAATCCCGCGCGCCTTTCTGGAAGAAGGAGATCACACGCAGTGGCACGGAATGGGTCGCGGCGCGCGCTGTCGATGAGGATGCGCTTGGCCGTTGGTGACGCGAAGACAGGATTGCGCGCCGCCGCCCGATCGGAAAGGACATGTGCATCATAGGGGCGGTTCATGGCATGTCGAACATATTGCAGAATTTCATCGAAGTCTTGGACCCAAGGGTCCGCGGTGTCCTCAGAGGGACGGCCAAACTGATCCTCGAAGGCGAGGGAACGGTCATGATGGACGCTGACGGCGCTCGGCTTGGCGATGGCGAGGCCGATGTGATATTGAAGGCCAGCGAAACGGTTTTCCGAGCGATCATGGACGGATCGCAAAATCCGGTCATGGCCTATATGAACGGCAAGCTGAAGCTCGAGGGCAGTCCACAACGCGCGCTCAAGGTCAGTGCAATCCTGACGGGAAAATGAGTTCGGGCCCGATCCTGAAAATCGGTCGAGGGCATGGGCCCACCTGGGCAAAGGCAATTGCAGCGTCCGGCTTTCCGATCGCATGGCCCGATCGCTCTGGATCGACCTGTGCGTTATCGGGTCGCTTGCACGACTTTTCGTTGCGGACAGGTATTAGGCGCCCCTGGACTCAAGCTGCGCACGCAGCGCTTCGGCCTCGTGTCGTGCATCTCGAAGCCCTTCCATCGCAGCGGCAAGTTCGGCTTCTGTCTGCGCGATCTGATTGGTCAACTCGGCCTCCCGCTGTTGCAGATAGGTGATGGCCTGATCGCGCGTTTCTTCGGCTTCGTGCAATTCCTGTGACATCTTATCCAGCTCTTCGATATCCGAGCGGGCCACCTGCGTGAATCGGTGAATGAGCCAGTTTGCGAACCATCCCATGCAAAAAGCGACAAACAGGATGATTGCCGTTGCAATGATGAATTCAGTTCGTGTCATCAGGGGTATCCTCGTCTTGTGAAGCCGTGTCGTCGGTTTCCGTCTCGGGATCGGCGTTGATGTCCTGTTCGATGATTAAAGTGGGGATTCCCATCTCTTCAGTGGTTTCGGGGCTTGCGATGCGAAACTCGATACGGCGGTTCGCCTCCCGTCCCTCTTCGGTGTCGTTGCCTGCGATCGGCCGAGTTTCTCCATATCCAACGGCCGAAAAAGTCGAAGTCAGAACGCGCCGTTCACGTAGCCCATTGAGAACGGATTGCGCGCGGGCCTGGCTGAGTTGCTGGTTCATGACTTCCCGCCCTTGGCTGTCCGTGTGTCCTGCAATCTCGAGCTGTATCGGACCGCATTCCTTCAGGATGTCTGCAATCTCGTCCAGCGTTTCCCGGGCGCCGGTGTCGATCGTGTCAGAGCCGGGTTCAAAGCTGATCTTGCGCTCAGCCTGAATCGCCTCGATTTGCTCGGCGCATTCCTCGGGTGTCGGCAACGAGGCCACCGGATCGAGTTCTTCCTGATAAGTCACATCTATCTCGAAACGCGCCGCCTCACCAAGTTTCTCGGACAGCAGTCGGGAAATCATGCTTCGGGCCTCGGAATTTCCAGTGTTGCCCTTGATCGCGATCCGATCTGACGACACGGTCACCGCGCCGTTTGAGAGCTTTGAAAGCGCCTCGATGCCGGCCAGTACGCGCACCGTCCACTCCGGTGGCAGCGAGTCGTCGACGCGCGCCGCGTTATGGACGGCATCAGAGCCAAACCGCGCTCGCGCGAAGCTTATGATTGTCTGCCGCACCAACTCATCGCTCACGCGACCGCGCATTTGAACAAGGCCTTCGGGTGAAAGAGTCGCCACGAATTCTCGCGGGCCTGAGTCGTCGGGTTCGGCGGGTTGCGGCAGAACTGCGTGAACAGTGAATACATCAGGCAAGGCGGTCTCGAGTTCGCCAATAGTTTCATCGAACAGTCCCGGATCGGTATTTTCGTCGGCGACAAGAGATATGTCCGCATCGGCAAAGGTAACAGAGCCGTTTCCGATCTTGTCCAGGGCAGCGATGGAAAGCTCGGCAGCGCGGGCCCATTTGGGCGAGGGAACACCAAGACCGATCGTGCAGGATGTCTGGCCTGTCACGCCCGCGGCCCGCGCCGCCGCAATGATCCGATCACGCGCAGCCTCGGAATCAGCGGAGCAGTTGTCAAATCGAGGCCCGCTCTCATCTATCACAAAACGCAATGAAAACGGCGTGATGACAGGTAGTGGTGCCGAGATATCGAGTACCAGATCAAGGCCGCGCGGGGTGGCGCGAGCGAGAGCAAGTTCGAGATTTCGCTTCGTTTCCGCCCTGTCGACCATTGCCGTGATTTCCACCCTTTCGGCGTCGATCGAAATCTTGGACCGGGGCAGATCCTCAAGAGCCTCCAAACCGAAGCCAATAGCCGCTTCCCACCCGTCCGGAAGCGGATAATCAGCCGTTTCCAGGAGATCGACAATATTCTCATCGCCGCCAATATCCTTGAGCCGATCGACAATATCATCACGATTGGAGGCGGCAGGAACGAGCCCGATCAGGGAAATGCCCGAGTCGTTGCGTAATATCTCGATGGAGAAACGTGGCGGCGTGATGCCCTTGGAGGCCGCCACCTCCATACGGTCGATGACCCGGGCAGCGTCGACCACCGTGCCTGCGGAGCTCACTGCGAGAAAGCGGGACGCCTCACTCTGTGCGGTGCCGGTCAAAAAGACCTGAAGCCCGTCAGCATGAACCTCGGCCCATGTCAGACCTTGGTCGTCGAGGGCACGACGCACTTCGATTTCCGAATTCTCCTCGATCATGGTGACCGCAAATCCGGCTGTAAAAAGGCAGGCCAGACCTGCGGTGGCGAATGTGCCGGCGATGATGAGGATTGAGGACAGGCGCATCTCGGATCTATCTTGGAAAACTTGTCAGTTCTCTAGGCCCTGCCGACCGGAGGTGCAATCAAAGGAATAGGGCGACGGCGAAAAACGGCAAAGGGATCAGGCCGGTATCGCGGTTGGAGCGAAAGAGCATGAGAAGGCGGTCATTGTCATCAAGATCAAGCATGCGAATCTGCCACACCATATGCCAGCCCATCACGCAAGCCCCTGACAAAGCGATCAGAAGAGCCACGGGGTTTCCACGCTGTTCTACCATCGCGGAGATGATCGCCAATCCCAAGAGCGTAACCGCGCCGACCAGAAAACGCCGAAGCCAGACTGGTGTTCGGGTTCCGAACAAACGTGCCGTCGATTTCACACCGATCAGCGCATCATCCTCCTTGTCCTGGTGCGCATAGATGGTGTCATAGAAGAGTGTCCACGAAATTCCTGCAAGATAGAGAATGATTGCCGGTGTCTCGAGCACCCCGGTGTGAGCCGTCCACGCAAGCAGCGCGCCCCAGTTGAAAGCAAGGCCGAGAAATATTTGCGGCCACCATGTGAAGCGCTTTGCAAAGGGGTATACGGCCACCGGCGCAAGCGCCAAGATGCCCAGAAGGATGGCGTTCACGGGAAAGGTCAAGAGTATCGCAAAAGCCATCAATGCCTGCGCCATCATCCAGGCCAGCGCCATTTTCACTGAAACCTGCCCGGAGGGAATTGGGCGTGACCTTGTGCGCTCGACAAGACCGTCGATATCGCGGTCGGTGATGTCATTCCATGTGCATCCCGCTCCTCGCATAAGCCATGCCCCCAACCCGCAGGCCACAAATACCCAAAGATCGAACCAGCGGGCCTGGTCATCATGCAGCATGGCGAGCAAAAGGCCCCACCAACACGGCAAAAGGAGCAACCATGTTCCGATCGGCCGATCGGCACGAGAAAGCCGAAGGAAGGGGCGTGTTGGGGCTGGCGCCAACCGGTCAACCCAATTGTCCTTTACGGCGTCTGCCACCGCTTCGCCAACCTGTTGGTTGGGCTCTGGCGTATTGTTGGGTGCGGTCATATTGTCGGGTCCATGAAAACGGCAAAGATCAGACTTTATGTAAAGCACCCCTTGGGCCAAGGGCAAACCGTTCCTCTGGACCGGGCGCGGGCGCATTATCTTTTTGGTGTGATGCGACTTGGTGAGGGCGATGCAGTTTCGCTGTTCAATGGTCAGGACGGGGAGTGGCGGTCCGAGGTAATCCAGAAGAGCAAGCGTGGCGGTGTTCTGTTCTGCGTCGATCAGACCGCACCGCAGCGTGATCCGCCGAACATGTGGCTGCTTTTTGCCCCGATCAAGAAGGCCAGAACCGATTTCATTGTCGAAAAGGCCACCGAGATGGGTGCTGCGCGCATCATCCCGGTGCAGACGGATTTCACCAATTCCGAACGAATTCGGCAGGACCGTTTGCAAGCCCATGCGATCGAGGCAGCCGAACAATGTGGCGGGACGTTCGTGCCCGAGGTGGAGTCACTTCAACGTCTTGAATCGGTGTTGCGTGAATGGCCAGTGGATCGGCAATTGATGTTCTGCGACGAGGCGCTCGCCGGGGGATCATCGTCTCTTCCGACCAGCCTTGCCGGGGAGCCATGGGCGATTCTGATCGGTCCGGAGGGTGGCTTTTCCGAGGGCGAACGCGGTCGCCTTGCGGCAATGCAGGGTACTCACCCGATCGCTTTGGGACCGCGTATCCTGCGTGCCGATACCGCTGCCGTGGCGGCAATCACGGTCTGGCAGATACAATTGGGGGATTGGGCATGAGCCTCGTTCGGCCAGCGGCGCGCGCCGCGATTTGGCGCTGGCGCGAGGTATTCGTCGGCGCATTTGTCGCTGCCCTTGGTGTGAATTGGGCGCTTGGTGGTATCGGGCTCATGCGCTGGATCGGTTGGCCTGTTGTGGTAATCGGCTCTGCACTCCTGATCGCAGGTTTGCAACGAGCGCGGGTCAGGCCGCGCAGCGGCGGCGCGGGAGTGGTCGAGCTCGATGAGGCTCAACTGACCTATTTCCTGCCGGAGGGCGGCGTTGTTGTCCCACTGTCACTGGTCACACGGATCGAGATCGAGGCATTGGGGGATGAAGCACATGGTGAAATGCACTGGATATTCACGGATCGCGATGGTCAAGAAGCGCGAATTCCAGCATCGGCAGTGGGCGCCGAGCGCCTCATGGATGCGTTGGCGCAATTTCCCGGTGCGCATTTTCAGAAGGTGATCGCTGCGTCGGCCGCGCGAAAGCCGGAAAACTTCGTGATCTGGCAAGAACAAGTCGTCCGGCTACATTGACACTTTCTTTCATTCGCATCACTCCTTGCACTGTCGTGCGAACAGATCGGAGAAGAACCCCATGTCCATTCCTCAGTCCGGTGGCGGTCCGATCGAACGCCATGAACAATTGGCCGAATACCTTGCTGATGGGTGTAAATCCAAGGAGGATTGGCGGATTGGCACCGAACATGAGAAGTTTGGATATTGCAAGGACACCCATTTGCCAATTCCTTACCGTGGCGAGCGTTCGGTTTTGGCGGTGTTGGAGGGTTTGCGCGATCTTCACGGTTGGGAGCCACTGTATGAAGGCGATAATATCGTTGGATTACAAAAAGATGGCGCGAATGTGAGTTTGGAGCCGGGGGGGCAGTTGGAGCTTTCTGGCGCGCCGCTGGAGACGATCCACCAGACCTGTGACGAGGTTAACCAGCACCTGGCAGACGTTAAGGATATCGCCGACAAGGTGGGCGTGGGATTTCTCGGGTTGGGGGCGGCGCCTGAATGGACCCATGAACAGATGCCGATGATGCCCAAGGGGCGTTACAAGCTGATGACCGACTACATGGGCCGGGTCGGCACGATGGGCACGGCGATGATGTACCGTACTTGCACGGTTCAGGTGAACCTCGACTTCTCATCCGAGGTCGACATGGTGCAGAAGATGCGCGTCGCGCTCGCGCTGCAACCCGTGGCCACGGCGCTCTTTGCCAACTCCCCGTTTTTCGAGGGCAAGGTGAATGGCTGGAAATCGTGGCGCGCGCATATCTGGCAAAACCTCGATCCGGCGCGCACGGGCATGTTGCCCTTTGTCTTTGACGAAGGGTTCGGGTTCGAGGCCTGGGTCGAATACGCGCTCGATGTGCCGATGTATTTCGTCTATCGCGACGGGGAATATATCGATGCGCTCGGCCAGAGTTTCCGTGATTTTCTAAAGGGTAAGTTGCCGGCATTGCCGGGCGAGACGCCCACTCTGAGCGACTGGGCCGACCATCTGACCACGATCTTTCCCGAGGCGCGGGTCAAGCAATTCATCGAGATGCGCGGCGCCGATGGCGGCCCTTGGCGCAGATTGTGCGCGCTGCCGGCTTTCTGGGTCGGACTCACCTATGACCAGACTGCGCTCGATGCGGCGTGGGACCTGGTCAAGGGCTGGGATGCCGAGACCCGCGAAGCGCTGCGCGTGGCAGCGGGCAAGGACGGGCTGCATGCACAGGTGGGCGATATCAACATGCGCGATCTTGCGCGGCGGACGCTTGAAATCTCGCGCGAAGGTCTGCGGGCCCGGGCGCGGCCCGGGGCGGGCGGCATGGTCCCCGACGAGCGTCATTTCCTGCATGCGCTGGAGGACAGCGTGACCGATGGAAAGACGCCGGCGGACGAGCTTCTCGATCTTTATCACGGAGAGTGGAACGGCGATCTGAGCCGGATCTACGAGGGCTACGCCTACTGATTCCGTAAACGAAAGATGAAGCTAAATTAACCTTTCTGAACGGATTTCGGCCCGGAAACGCCGTATGATTCCCGGCTGCTCTGCGTATGACTCCCGGCTGCCGGGGGAGTCATCTGGCAAGAATGGCCCGAATGGTTAAAGCGGTGCCGCCCGGTAGGGCAGGAAATCGGCAAGAATCATGAAGCGGATGCCTGGGCCTTGGGGTGGCGGGCAACGGGGCGATCACTTCTGTCCGATCTTAGGTTCCGTCCCGGCGCGCAGCCGAGAAATATTGGCGCGGTGCCGCCAATAGATCAAAAGCGTGAGCGCGATCCCGAGGAAAAATGCCGTGCCATGGCCCAGGACGAGCATCCAGATGGTCGAGCTGCCCGCTGCAACCAGCGCCGAGAGCGACGAGATGCGCGCGATCACGGCCGTGGCGAGCCATGTCAGGCAGGCGGCGATTCCGACGGGCCATGCGAGCGCCAGAAGGATGCCGAGAAATGTCGCCACGCCCTTGCCGCCGCGAAATTCGAGCCAGACGGGGTAACAATGGCCCACGAAGGCAAAGAGAGCCGCGACCTGCGCCGCATCCTCGCCCGCGATGGTGCGCCCGGCCAGAACCGCCACGGCCCCCTTGCCACCGTCGAGCAACAGCGTCAGCGCGGCGGCAAGCTTGTTGCCGGTGCGCAATACGTTGGTTGCACCGATATTGCCCGAGCCGATCTTGCGCAGATCACCCAGTTTCAACGCACGGGTCAGCAACAGGCCGAATGGCACAGACCCGAAAAGATATCCGATCACCGCCCAGAGCGCGAGGGTGGTCAAGCTGGTTTCGATCACAGGCATCAGCCGAACACTTTTTCTCCACCGACAAAGGTTGCGAGCACCTTACCTTGCATGCGCGCGCCGTCAAACGGAGTGTTCTTGGATTTTGACAGGAGCTTGAAACGGTCGAGCACGAAGGGCTTGTCGGGGTCGAACAGCACCAGATCAGCAGGTGCTCCAGGGTCCAGCCGCCCCGAGGACAGGCCGAGCCGTTTCGCCGGGTTGAGCGCGAGGGCGCGGAAAAGCTGTGGCAGGCTCAGGTGATCGGCGTGATAGAGGCGCAGAGCTGCGGGCAGCAGGGTTTCGAGCGCGACCGCGCCCGACGCGGCCTCGTCGAAGGGCAGGCGTTTGCTTTCCTCGTCCTGCGGCGTGTGCATCGAAGAGATGATGTCGATCAGGCCGGAACGCACCGCATCGACGGTGGCGAAGCGGTCGTCCTCGGATCTGAGCGGCGGTTTGACCTTGAAGAAGGTGCGGTAATCCGAAAGGTCGAGTTCGTTCAGCGTGAGGTGATGGATCGAGGTACCCGCGGTGATATCGAGCCCGTTACGCTTGGCCCGTTCGAGGGCAGGCAGGGCGCGGGCGGTGGTGATCTGGTCGGCATGATAGCGTGCACCCGTCATTTCCAGAAGGGCGATATCGCGATCAAGCGCCATGCGTTCGGCCATGGGCGTGACGGCGGCCAGCCCGCGCAGCGAGGCGAATTTGCCCGAGGTGGCAGAGGCGCCCAACGAGAGGATCGGTTCCTGCACATGGGCGATCACCAGCGCGCCGAGGCTGCGGGCATAGGTGAGCGCGCGGGAAAAGACCTTGGTATCGGAGATGACCCGGTCACAATCGGTGAACCCGACGGCGCCCGCGTCGAGCAGGAATCCGATCTCGGTCATTTCGCGGCCTTCGCGGCCTTTAGTCAGCGCGGCCATGGGCAGGACATTGACCGGCGCCGCCTCGTTGGCGCGGCGCCGGACGAATTCGAGCACTTCGGGCGTGTCGATGGCCGGGAGCGTGTCGGGACGTGTGATCATGGTGGTGATGCCGCCCGCCGCCGCGGCCAGCCCGGCCGAGCGATAGGATTCCTTGTGCCGTTCGCCGGGTTCGCAAACCTTGACGCCGATATCGACGATGCCGGGAGCAAGGCATTTACCGCCACAGTCGATGACGTTGTCGGCGGTGGGTTCGGCCGGCCCGGTCGGGCCAGTCGCACCGATAATGGCGTCGTCGATCAGAAGCCAGCCGGGCGCATCGGTCTGGGCCTCCGGATCGATCAGCCGGACATTGGTCAGAAGGGTCTTCATCGGCGGTGCCTTTGATGGTTTTGTCGTTTCATGGTCGCCCCCCGGCCGCAACCCGTTCGATCAGTGCCTTTGTGGCGTGGGCGTCCGACTGATACTTGATCAGGTGCTTGTCGCCGGTAACGGTCACGATCTGGACCGCCGAGACAAAGGTGTTGATCCGTGCAATCTCGCGCAGGCCGACCATGCGCGTGCCGGGGCCGAGCAGGCGGCGGTTGGTAAGATCCCAGCGCACGGCCAGCTCGTCCGACGCGACATACCAGCCGCGCAGGGCGATGGCGCCCAGCCCGCCGATGGCACCGGTCCAGACATGCGGATTGCCCAGCGCCCAGAGGATCACCATGCCGGCGCCCATGGCGATGGCTGCCATGGAGGCATGATCGCGCAGATAGGTCGCGCGATCGGCGCGGAAACTGACCAGCACCTCTTCGCCGTCGGCCAGTGGGGTCGAGGGCGTGTTGGCATAGCGCAGGTCGGCGGAGGAGTCGGGCATGGGCTGTTCAGCTTTCAAAAGGCTGGTTCTGGGCAGTTTCGATGCGGCGGCGGATATCGCGCGGGTTGGCGACAAAGCGGATCGTGATGGCGGTGCCACCGGTCAGGCCGATGCGCAGGCTCCACCAGAACCACGGGCGTATCCACGCGATTTGGGAAAGCGGGACGGCAGCCTGTTCCTCGGGGTTGTCACGGTTCTCGTAGATCAGGCGGCGGTCGGTCAGAAACCAGCAATCGCCACGGCGCCGGAACCACGTTGTGAAATCGTCAAATGCAAGCACGTAGGCTACGGTCAGCACCGGGAGCGCCAGAAGCCATTGCCACCAGACGAGAAAGCCGAAACCCGAAAGCCCCAGCGCGGTAACGAACCCCAGAAGCAGGGCGCGCTGGGCAAACAGCCAGAAACGCGGCCGCCACAAGGCAAGCACGGTCTCGCCCGCGAGCAGCGGTGTCTGGGGACCGGGATGGTGTGGTGTGGAGGTCATGTGAGCATCGCCACCAGGATCAATGCGGCCAGCAACAGCCCCAGGAGCACGAGCGCCATCCGCCGATTGCGGCCCTTGGTGAGCGGTGTGGTTTCATGATCCGCGCCCGATGCCGAACCCGGGTGCGTGGCGGCGTCGGAAGGCAGGTGCTCGAAGATGACCGGCGGCCTGTCCTCGTGCAGCGTGGCAACATGGCGCAGCGGTGCACGTGGCGTGATCGTCTGGTCCCTGCCGCCAAAAGCTTGAGAGGTGACGATCAGGGCATGGCCGGTCATCTGGTCCAGCATCTGCCGCAAGGGCGCGAGTTCCTCCACACTGATGCCGTGGCCCTCGGTCAGATAGTCGGTCAAGCCGACACCTTCGAGATCGCCGATATCGAAATAAACAAGATGATCCGGATCAAGCCAATCCGCCCCTAGTGACGCGCGCAGCGGCCATGTGCCGTTGCGCTGATCGAAGCGCCGGGCCTCTTCCGGGGGCAGATCGACGGCAAAAAGCCGCACGACGCCGTGTTCACTTCCCTTGATCCGTGTCGGGCTCACGCCATGACCTCGCGTTCGCGCACGCGCGCCTCGCGCAGGTTGCGGGCGAGGATGTCCATCGTGGCCATGCGCACGGCGACGCCCATCTCGACCTGTTCCTGGATGACCGACCGGTTGATGTCGTCGGCGATTTCGCCGTCGATCTCGACGCCGCGGTTCATCGGGCCGGGATGCATGACGATCGCATCCTCCTTTGCATAGGAAAGTTTCTCGGTGTCGAGGCCGAAGCGATGGAAATATTCGCGCTCGGAGGGGATGAAACCGCCATCCATGCGCTCGCGCTGAAGGCGCAGCATCATCACCACGTCGACATCCTTCAACCCCTCGCGCATGTCCTCGTACACTTCGACGCCGAACTCGCCGATCCGCGCGGGCATGAGCGTGGGCGGGCCGACCAGCCGGATGCGGTTTTCCATCTTGCCCAGCAGGAGGATGTTCGAACGCGCCACGCGGGAATGTGCGATATCGCCGCAGATCGCGATGCTCAGACGGTGCAGACGCCCCTTGGCGCGACGTATGGTAAGCGCATCGAGAAGTGCCTGCGTGGGATGTTCATGGCGTCCGTCGCCCGCGTTCAGGACGGCGCAGTTCACCTTTTGGCTGAGCAGATCGACGGCACCGGAATCGGGATGCCGCACGACCAGCAGATCGGGATGCATCGCATTGAGCGTGAGCGCCGTATCGATCAGCGTCTCGCCCTTCTTGATCGAGCTGGCCTGCATCGCCATGTTCATCACGTCCGCCCCCAACCGTTGTCCGGCCAGTTCGAAACTGGCCTGCGTGCGGGTCGAGTTTTCGAAGAACATGTTGATCTGGGTCAGGCCCGCAAGGGTTTCGGTATGTTTGCGCGCCGAACGGTTGAGATCGACATACTTGTCGGAAAGATCCAGAAGCGTGGAGATGTCGGCGGGCGCGAGCGGCTCGATGCCCAGAAGGTGGCGGTGTGGAAAGCTCATGGCCTTTCTCCCCTTGCAAGCGGGCCTCGCATCACGGCCCGGTTATAGGAAGCGCGCAACGCCGTGTCCAGCCGACGCACCGGACGGAATGCGCCTTGTCTCCTTCTAGTCGGGACAAATGAATGGTTCAGGCCGGGACCGGGGTGCGCTAGGCTTGCGCAATGGAATCGCAAATGAGCTATCACGCGGCGCGCGCCGCCCTGGAATGGCAGATCGAACTGGGTGCAGACGAGGCGATCGGCGATGTGCCGGTCGTGCGCTACGGCCTGCCCGACAAGCTGACGGCAGAGCCGGCGGCAAAACCGGAACATCCGGCGCCGTCCAAGCCCGTGCAAGCCGCCCCGGCCCCCGAGGCGGCGGGGCTCGACCCGGTGGCCGTTGCACGCGAGGCAGCAACCGCGGCATCCGATCTGAACGCGTTGCGCGCCGCGATGGCCGGTTATGAGCATTGCGATCTCAAGCGCGGCGCGCGAACGCTTGTCTTTGCCGATGGCGAGCCGGGCGCACGCGTGATGATCATCGGCGAGGCGCCGGGGCGCGAAGAGGATCGCGAGGGCCGACCTTTCGTGGGTGCCGCCGGTCGCCTCCTCGATCGGATGCTGGCGGCGGTCGGGATGGCGCGAGCGGGAGATGGGGAGCCGGTTTATATCACCAACGTGATGCCATGGCGCCCGCCCCAGAACCGTGAGCCCAAACCCGAGGAGATCGCCATGATGCTGCCCTTTCTCGCGCGGCATGTGAACCTGGCTGCGCCCGAACTGCTTGTCGTGATGGGCAACACGAGTTGCCAGGCCATATTGGGCCAACGCGGAATCACGCGGTTACGCGGCACGTGGACCGAGGCATTTGGTCGCCCGGCGCTGCCTATGTTTCACCCCGCCTATCTGCTACGCAATCCGGGGGCCAAGCGCGAAGCCTGGGCCGACCTGTTGAGTTTGAGGGCGAGGTTGGAGACCGAGAGATGAAGGTGCTGGCCTTCTCGGATATTCATGCCGACATGAAGGCGATGCGCACCGTTGCCGATGCGGCCAAGGGCGCGGACCTTCTGATCGGCGCGGGGGATTTCTGCCACATGCGGCAAGGCTTGCGTGACATCCTGTCGGTGCTGGACGGGATCGCCATACCCATGGTTATGGTGCCCGGCAATGTCGAGAGTGCCGATGAGTTGCGACGCGATGCGCCCCAAGGCGCCGTCGTCCTGCATGGGCAGGGGCACGAGATCGAGGGGCTACGCCTCTTTGGCCTCGGCTACGCGGTGCCGCCGCCACCGTTCGGTGACTGGTCCTGCAACCTGGACGAGGCGGAGGCCGAGGTGCTTCTGGGGTCCTGCGACGCCGCCGATATCCTGATCAGCCATTCACCGCCCAAGGGGGTGGCCGACCGGACATCGACGGGAATATCGGTGGGCTCGGAAACGGTGCGCGCGGCGATTGAGCGCGTGCAGCCCCGGCTGGTCCTGTGCGGCCATGTTCACGAATGCTGGGGCGAACGTGGCCGGATCGGGCGAAGCGAGGTGGTCAACCTTGGCCCCCGGCCCTGCTGGTTCGAGATCGAGGCGGAGCTTTAGGCATGGGACAGATCAACGAGAACAAGGATTTCATCCCGGTGCGAATCGCGGTTCTGACCGTGTCGGACACGCGGGACATGAAAGAAGATCGTTCGGGCGAGGTGCTGGTGGCACGGATCGAGGCCGCGGGGCACGTGCTGGCCGACCGGATGATTGTGCGCGACGAGCGCGACCAGATTGCCGACCAGCTGCGTGAATGGATCGCGCGTGAGGACGTGGATGCGATCATTTCCACCGGCGGCACCGGCCTGACCGGGCGCGACGTGACGGTCGAGGCGCATCGTGATGTTTACGAAAAGGAGATCGAGGCCTTTGCCACGGTCTTTACCATCGTGAGCATGCAGAAGATCGGCACCAGCGCCGTGCAGAGCCGGGCAACGGGGGGCGTTGCGGGCGGGACCTATCTTTTTGCCCTTCCCGGCAGCCCGGGTGCCTGTCGCGACGCCTGGGACGAGATCCTGCAATGGCAGTTCGACTATCGTCACAGCCCGTGCAATTTCGTCGAGATCATGCCGCGGCTTGACGAGCACCTGAGGCGGAAATGAGCGAGGGATTTCGCGTTGTCGGCCCGCTTCCGGACCCGGTGCGTTGGCGTGTGGCGGCGGTGCTGGCGCGTGATCGGCAGGGCCGCGTTTTGATGCAGCTTCGCGATGTAGTGCCCGGGATCGTGGCGCCAGGCAAATGGAGCCTGTTCGGTGGCGGGATCGAGCCAGGCGAAACGCCCGAGGCCGCCGCGCGCCGGGAATTTCACGAGGAGACCGGCATCGACATCTCGGCAGATGGCCTGCAGCCGCTGGTCATGTTCGCCAGCCAGGCCCGGGCTGATGCCGTTGTCCATGTCTTTGCGCTGGACCGGCGTATCGGGACACAGGATATCAGTCTGGCCGAAGGGGCGGGGTTCGGTTTCCTGACCCGGACACAGGTTGCGCAGTTCGATCTGATCGACAATTACCGCCGTACTCTTCTCGAGTTGGACGATTTCTGAGACGACGGGCGACGGAAAGATGCCTGTTGCGCGTAAAACAGCTGTTATGTGGCAACCGGCTTGGCTAATCCGGGCGTCGCACTCGATGTGGACGCCACTTTGTGACGCCGGATTTCAAAGGTATTAGACGATGCGATTTCTGCGCCAGAGCCTGACCGGGCTATTCCTGCTGTCGCTGGCATTGGGCGGGCTGTTTTATGCCGGATACACGTTGCAACAGGCAATCGAGGCGCGCATGGCGCGCGAAGCGCGGGTGCCGCAGGAGAGCGAGCGCGAATTCGCGGTTCGCGTGGTGCGTGCCGAAACCGGGGAGATTGCGCCGGTCCTGACCTCCTATGGCGAGATCAAGAGCAGCCGGACACTCGACATCCGTGCTTCGGTCGGTGGTCGGGTGATCGAATTGTCGGATGACTTCGTCGAGGGAGGCCGGGTGAAGGAGGGCGCACTTCTCTTGCGGCTCGATCCGGCGGACGCGCAGGACGAGCGGGATCGTGCCGCGAGCGACCTCGAGGATGCCGAGGCCGAGGCCCGCGACGCCGCCCGCGCGCTCGATCTGGCCCGCGACGACCGGGCGGCGGCGGAAGAGCAGGTGGTGCTGCAGGAGCGCGCCTTGCGGCGGCAACTCAATCTGCGTGAGCGCGGAGTCGGCTCGGACGCCGCGGTGGAATCCGCCGAATTGGCCGCAAGTGCCGCACGGGCAACGGTGATCTCGCGACGGCAGGCCATCGCACAGGCCGAAGCGCGACTGGACAATGCCCAAACCCGCAAGGTGCGCGCCCGGATCGCGCTGGGCGAAGCCGAGCGCAGGCTGGCAGACATGGAGCTTCGCGCCGGATTTTCCGGCATGTTGAGCGGGGTGACCCTTGTGGAGGGCGGGCTGGTTTCAGCGAATACCCTTTTGGCGGAACTGATCGACGAATCCGCGCTCGAAGTGGCCTTCCGGGTGTCGACCCGTGATTATGTCAGACTGCTGGAAGAGGACGGCCGCCTTCGCCGGGCGCCGGTGCGGGCGGTTCTCGACGTGTTCGGCATGGACGTGACCGCGCAGGGACAGCTTGTCCGCGACAGTGCGTCGGTGGGCGAGGGTCAGACCGGGCGGCTCTTGTTTGCACGGCTTGACGAGGCGCGGGGCTTCAAACCGGGCGATTTCGTCACGGTCGAGATCAAGGAACCACCGCTCGACGGGGTGATCGTGCTGCCCGCCGGGGCGCTTGGGTCAGCCGGCGACGTTCTGGCGTTGGACTCCGACGAAAGGTTGGAGCGGGTCGAAGTTGAATTGCTGCGGCGGCAGGGTGACGAGATCGTGATCCGGGCCGAGAACCTCGCCGGACGCGATGTGGTGGCCGACAGGACACCACTTCTGGGGCCGGGGATCAAGGTGCGCCCGCTTCGCACCGGCCCGACCGAGGCCGCAACGGAGCCCGAGATGCTCGAACTGAGCGAAGAGCGGCGAGCGCGCCTTGTCGCCTTTATCGAGGGCAATCGCCAGATGCCGGAATCGGTCAAGAGCCGCATTCTGGCGGAACTCGCTCAGTCCAAAGTGCCTGCCGAGACCGTGTCACGTATCGAAGCGCGCATGGGGGGCTGAGTCATGGCGCTGCGTGGTCCGGGCGGCCTTCTGAGCTATTTCGTGCGGCACGCGACCGCGGCGAACCTGTTGCTGGTGGTTCTGATCGTTGCCGGGTTGGCCGCGACGCCGCAGATGCGGGCGCAGTTCTTTCCCGATGTGATCATCGACAGCGTGAGCGTGAGCGTGGTCTGGGAAGGTGCGGGGGCCGAAGATGTGGATTCGGCGATTGTCCAGTTGCTGGAACCCGCATTGCTTGCGGTCGAAGGGGTGGAGAGCTCGACCGCGTCCTCGCGCGAGGGACGGGCGCAGGTGTCGCTCGAATTCGAGCCGGGTTATGACATGGCCCGGGCCGCGGATGACGTGCAGTCGGCAGTCGATCAACTGACCACCTTGCCCGAAGAGGCCGAAGACCCCAGGGTCACGCGCGGCACATGGCGTGACCGGGTGACGGATGTGGTGATCACCGGGCCTGTGGCCAGCGAGCAGCTGGGCCGCTTTGCCGATGAATTTGTCACCCGCCTGTTTGCTGCCGGGGTCACGCGCACGACGATCCGGGGTGTCGCGGCGCCGCGCACCATCGTCGAGGTGCCCAGCGTCAACCTGATCGCTCATGATATCAGTTTTGCCGATATCGCACAGGCCATCGCCGCCGAGGTCGATGCCGATCCGGCCGGCGATATCGAAGGGGCCAATGCCCGCGTGCGCACCGGTGTGGAAAAGCGCGATGTCGATCAGTTGGCGCAGGTCGTGCTGAGATCGACACCGGACGGGGCCAAACTGACCGTGGGGGACGTGGCGCGATTGCGAGTCGAGGGGGTCACGCGGAACCGCAGCTATTTCGTGGGCGAGAACCCGGCGATCTCGGTTCGGGTCGACCGCTCGGCGCAGGGCGATGCCATACGGATCCAGCGGCAGGTCGAGGAGGTCGCCGCCGAGATGCAGGCGACGCTGCCTGCCGGGGTCGAGATGGAGCTGATCCGGACGCGTGCCGAGGCGATCAGCGGGCGGCTCAATATTCTGATCGAAAACGGGGTCATGGGCCTGGCGCTGGTTGTCGGGCTTTTGTTCCTGTTTCTCAATGCGCGCACGGCCTTCTGGGTGGCGGCGGGCATTCCGGTGTCGATGTTGAGCGCGATCGCGCTCATGTATGCGTTCGGACTGACCATCAACATGATCTCGCTTTTCGCGCTGATCATCACGCTGGGGATCGTGGTAGATGATGCCATCGTGGTGGGCGAGCATGCGGATGCGCGTGTCAAGCGTGGCGAGGGGCCGGTCGAGGCCGCCGAGAATGCCGCAAGGCGGATGGCGATGCCGGTCTTTGCGGCGAGCCTGACCACGATCATCGCATTCTTCGCCCTGACCGCGATTTCGGGGCGGATGGGCAACATGATCGCCGACATTCCCTTTACCGTGATTGCCGTTCTCGCTGCCAGCCTCGTCGAGTGTTTCCTGATCCTGCCGCATCACATGGCCCATTCGCTGCACCGCGCGGGGTTGCGCGATCACTGGTATGACCTGCCGTCGCGGGTGGTCAACCGGGGGTTCGTCTGGGTGCGGGAGACGCTCTTTCGCCCGTTCATCGCCGGTGTCGTCTGGATGCGGTATCCGGTGCTGGCCGGAACCATCCTTTTGCTGGCAATCCAGGTCGCGCAGGTCGTGCGCGGCGACGTTCAGTGGCGGTTCTTCAACGCGCCCGAACAGGGCAGCGTGACCGGAAACTGGGCGATGGTGCCGGGCGCGACGCGAGCCGACACGATCGAGCAAATGCGCCTGATGCAGGATGTGATCGAGGAGTTGGCGCAGGAATACGAGGCCCGCCACGGCCGCAACCCGATCGATTATGCCATTGCCGAGGTGGGTGGAAATTCCGGACGCCCCCTTCCCGGATCGGATGTGAAGGATGCCGATCTGCTGGGTGGGATCGCCATCGAGTTGATCGATGCCGATCTGCGCCCCTATTCCAGTTTCGCCTTCGTGGCCGAATTGCAGGAGAGCGTGACGCGCCACCCCATGACCGAAACGCTGAGCTTTCGCGGCTGGCGGTCGGGACCGGGGGGCGAGGCGCTCGACGTGCAGTTCTATGGTGCCGATGCCGAAACGCTCAAGACGGCGGCGGAGGCGCTGAAGGAGGCGGTGAGCCGCTATCCCGAGGTCAGCGCGCTCGAGGACAACCTGGCCTATGACAAGGATGAGTTGGTCCTGGATCTGACGCCGCAGGGACAGGCGCTGGGCTTTGACATCGACGGGCTGGGCCGGGTGTTGCGCCACCGTTTGAACGGGCTGGAAGCCGCAACCTATCCCGACGGGCCGCGAAGTGCAGAAATCCGCATCGAGTTGCCGCGTGGGGAATTGTCGGCCGATTTTCTCGAACGCAGCCAGATGCGCACACCGCAAGGCCAATACGTGCCGCTGGCCGATATCGTGGAGGTCGAGACCCGGGCCGGTTTCTCGACCGTGCGGCGCGAGAACGGGCTGCGCACCGTGTCGGTGACGGGCGACATATCCGAGGACGATCCGGCCCGCGCCGAGGAGATCATGCGCGCGCTGGAAACCGATATCCTGCCCGGGATCGCAAGCCGGCACCAGGTCGAATGGCGCCTGTCGGGCCTTGCGGAACAGGAAAGCGAGTTCCTCAACGATGCGCTCCTGGGGCTGATCCTGAGCCTTGTGGGCATCTATGCCGTGCTGGCCTGGGCATTCTCGAGCTGGACCCGGCCGATGGTGGTTATGGCGATCATTCCCTTCGGCCTTGTCGGCACGATTTATGGCCATGCGGCATGGGATGTGCCGCTGAGCATGTTCACGGTGGTGGGCCTCTTGGGGATGACCGGGATCATCATCAACGACTCGATCGTTCTGGTGACCACGATCGACGAACATGCCCGGGACCGTGGCCTCATCCCCTCGATCATCGACGGGGCGGCGGACCGGCTGCGGCCGGTGATGCTGACCACGCTGACCACGGTTCTGGGGCTGACCCCCCTTCTCTACGAGCAATCGCAGCAGGCGCAGTTTCTCATGCCGACGGTGATCACGCTGGTCTACGGGCTGGGCTTTGGTGTGCTCCTGGTGCTGCTGGTGGTCCCGGCCCTGATCGCCGTGCAATCGGACCTCGCACGACAGTTCACTGCGCTGCGGCGCGGGTTTCGCGCCACCGGCGCAGCGCCGGTTCATTGGGCGGTGGTGCTGGGCGGTCTGGCGGTCCTGGGCTGGCTCGCCGCGACGATGGGGCATGTGGCCCTTGCGGGCGGGCTTTGGTCACCGCTGGCCAACCACATCGCCATTGATGGCGCGCCCATGGTCGTGGCGTTCGGGCTCTTTGTCACGGGGGCGTTTCTGATCGTGCTGTTGGGCTTTGCATTGACGGCGATAACCTGGCAGCTGTCGCGCCGCCTCGGTCGGCACGTTGCATTCCGGGAGTAGGTGCGATTCCGCGGGATCGGAATGGCTGGCCGGAGCTTCAGGGCATATTGCACACAGGAAAAGCGCGGGGCGGTTGATGCGCACCGTCAGTAATGCGGCGGCTTTTCCTGCCCGGCAAAGACGTGGCTGCCCTGATCCGCCTCGCGTTCGGCCTCGCGCTGCATCAGCATCTCGACCCGGCGCTTGAGCATGGCGATGTCATCGGCTTGCCGGGTGACGATCTCGGAGAGGTCATCGACGCTGCGTTCGAGATGGGCAATTTTCATTTCCAGATGATCCATGGCATGGGCGGTATCGCCGCGCGACGGCCCGGTCAAGAGGCATGGCGCGCGATGCTGCCTTGCCCCGCATGGTCCCATCCGCTAGAGGCTTGGCCCGCGACTGCAAGGCAAGGATGACATCCCCATGGCCAAGGAAAAGAAAGCCCCGCGCCCCAAGGCGGTGACACCCAAAGGGTTTCGCGACTACTTCGGGCAGGACGTGACCGACCGCGCCGAGATGCTGCGAAAGATCGCCGGGGTCTACCATGCCTACGGGTTCGATGCTCTTGAATCGAGCGCGGTCGAGACGGTCGAGGCGCTGGGCAAGTTCCTGCCCGATGTGGACCGGCCCAACGCGGGTGTCTTCGCATGGCAGGAAAGCGAAGAGGACGGCAAGGGCGACTGGCTGGCGCTGCGCTATGACCTGACCGCGCCCCTGGCCCGTGTCTATGCCCAGCACCGCAACGATCTGCCCACGCCCTACCGACGCTATGCGATGGGGCCGGTCTGGCGCAACGAAAAGCCCGGGCCGGGGCGGTATCGCCAGTTCTATCAATGCGATGCGGATACCGTGGGCGCGGCCAGCGTGGCGGCGGACGCAGAGATCTGCGCGATGCTGGCGGATTGCCTCGAAGAGGTGGGCATTGCGCGCGGGGATTACATCGTGCGGGTGAACAACCGGAAGGTGCTCAACGGGGTGCTGGAGGTGATGGGCCTTGAACAGGGCGATCAACGAGAGGCCGTTCTGCGCACCATCGACAAGTTCGACAAGGTGGGCGAGGCGGGCGTGCGCGAGCTTCTGGGCAAGGGGCGGCTCGATGCCTCGGGGGCCTATATCGACGGGGTGGGGCTGAGCGAGGATCACGTCAATGTCGTCGTCAAATTCTTGTCGGCACGAACTACAGCTCTGGATGATATTGAACGAGGCGTAATCAAAGCCAATCCCGGTTTCCTTACACTTTCAATCTTTGATGGATCGGAGACTACCGACGCGCGGGCCGTTTTTGACCGTATACAAGAACTGATGGAAAGCGAAACCGGTCGTTGGAGACTTGCAAACTATGCGACGTTCAGCGCACTCGGGCAGCTTATTGGTAACTCGGAGGTTGGTATTCAAGGATTGAAAGAACTTGCAGAAATGGCCGACCTGTTGCTGGCTCAGGGCTACGGCCACGACCGGATCGTGATCGACCCGTCTGTGGTGCGGGGCCTCGGTTATTACACCGGACCGGTTTACGAGGCCGAGTTGACCTTTGAAATCCTCGACGAGAAGGGCCGCAAGCGGCAATTCGGCAGCGTTGCGGGTGGTGGGCGTTATGACGATCTGGTCAAGCGCTTCACCGGGCAGGCGGTGCCGGCGACGGGGGTATCCATCGGTGTAGATCGCCTGTTGGCGGCGCTGCGCGAAAAGGGGCGGATCAAGAGCCGCGAGGTCGGGCCGGTCGTGGTGACGGTGATGGACCGCGACCGGATGGCCGACTACCAGGCCATGGTGGGCGAGCTGCGCCGCGCGGGCATCCGTGCCGAGGTCTACCTTGGCAATCCGAAGAATTTCGGCAACCAGCTCAAATACGCCGACAAGCGTCATAGCCCGGTCGCGGTGATCGAAGGCGAGGACGAGAAGGCGCGTGGCGTGGTGCAACTCAAGGATTTGATCCTGGGGGCCAAGATTGCCGAGAGCGCCACGCTGGAGGAATGGAAGGAACGCCCGAGCCAGTTCGAGGTGCCGCGCGCCGACCTTGTGGCCAAGGTGCGCGAAATCCTCGCCGGGCAAGACGCAGAATGATCATGCGCACCGGTATCAAGGCCGAGGCCGCACGGCTGAAGGCATTGTTCGAGGCGGCGGGCGCGCGGCCGGTCGAGGCGCCGGTTCTGCTCCCGGCCGAGGCGCTTCTCGATCTTTATGGCGAGGACATTCGCGCGCGCGCCTATACCACCTCGGACACGCTGCGCGGTGAGCAGATGCTGCGCCCGGATTTCACCGTTCCGGTGGTGCAGATGCACATGGCGGACGGGGCCGAGCCCGCACGCTATACCTATGCAGGCGAGGTGTTTCGTCGCCAGGAGGACGATGCCGAGCGCGCCAATGAATATGTCCAGGTTGGATACGAGGTGTTCGAGCGCGACAATCCGGCAGCGGCGGATGCCGAGGTGTTCGCCCTGATCCAGTCGGTGCTGAACGGGCTACCGCTCAGGGCGGCGACGGGCGATATCGGGCTTTTGACGGCGGCGGTTTCGGGATTGAACACGACCGAGCGGCGCAAGGCGGCGCTGATGCGTCATATCTGGCGGCCACGGCGCTTCCGGGCGCTGATGGACCGGTTTTCGGGCCGGGCCGAAATGCCGCCCACCCGCGCGGCGCTTCTGGCGAATGCGGACCCGATGGCCGCCGCGGCGCCAGTGATCGGTTTGCGCGGTCTGGACGAGATCGAAGCGCGGATCGCGGCGCTGCGCGAAGATGCCGCTGCGCCGCCGATTTCCGAGGGTGAGGTGGTGTTGATGGACGCGCTCCTGTCGGTGCGCGAGACGGTACCTTACGCGCTTGAGCAACTGCGCGATCTGGCGGTGGACATGCCCGCGATTGCACCCGCTGTCGAGCGGCTAAAGGCGCGGGCGGGGGCGATGGCGGCGCGGGGCGTGGATGTCGAACGGCTCGATTTCGAGGCATCATACGGCCGGACGCAGATGGAATACTACGACGGTTTCGTGTTCGGATTTCATGCCGAAACTCGTCCCGATCTGCCCCCTGTCGCCACGGGCGGGCGCTATGACGCGCTGACCCGGATGCTGGGGCGCGGCGGCGAGATCCCGGCCGTGGGCGGCGTGGTGCGACCGGGGCTGATGCAGATGCTGCGGGAGGGCCGGGAATGAGCGTCAAGCTGGGTGTGCCGTCCAAGGGGCGGCTGATGGACAAGACGTTCGACTGGTTCGGAGCGCGCGGGATCACGCTGGCGCGGACCGGGTCGGATCGCGAATATGCCGGGGCAGTCGAGGGGATCGACGGGATCGAGCTTGTGTTGCTGTCGGCAGGTGAAATCCCGCGAGAACTGGCCGCGGGGCGCATTCACCTTGGCGTGACGGGCACGGATCTCGTTCGCGAAAAGCTCGGCGGATGGGAGCGGCAGGTCGAGGAGTTGGCGCCCCTTGGGTTCGGCCAGGCCGATCTGGTGATCGCGGTGCCGGCGTTCTGGGTGGACGTGGACACGCTTGACGATCTCGATGCGGCGGCGGCGGCCTTTCGGGCGAAGCACGGGTTTCGCATGCGGATCGCGACCAAGTATCATCGGCTGGTGCGTGAATTCCTGCGCGATCAGGGGGTGGCGGATTATCAGCTGGTCGATAGCCAGGGCGCAACCGAGGGCACGGTCAAGAACGAGACCGCAGAGGCGATTGCCGACATCACGTCCAGCGGTGACACGCTGCGCGCCAATCATCTCAAGATTCTGGCCGATGGGCTGGTGCTCAAATCGCAGGCCACGCTGTTTCGGTCGCGCATGGCCCCCTGTGACAAGACTGACCGCAAGGTGATGGCCCGGCTGCTGGAGCGGTTGCAGGTGAATTGAGGAAGGCGCCCCCGGCGCGGTGCTTTTCAGTTTCATGAACCGCTTGATCGAGGGCACAGGCGTGAACTTCGACTATGCCGGCCAAGAGGCATTGCGCGACATCTACCGGCTATATGGCGAAAAGCTCAAACGGATGCTGGCCGAGAAGCCCTTATCGGGGCGGATTACAGAACCCCGATTTCCGCGAGCTTGGCCGAAAGCTCCGGCGGCAGGTCGTCATCGCTGGTCCGACCAGGGGAGATATCGGGTGGTGCGTCTTTTGGATCGAGATAGCGCCAGCCCTGGAACGGTCGTTTGAGCGCGGGCGCGGTGCGGAGCAATTCGGGGGCAAGCACGATGGCGCAGCGGCGGATGCCGTCCTGCCGTGTCACTTCGTCAAGCCGCAGGATGCGCTGGCGCGCCTGCACCACGCCCTTGATCACCCAGTAGATCGAGCCTCCATCCAGCAGCTCGGCCTCGCGACGCGGCCACATTCGGGTGACGTGACGCGGCAATCCATCCGCGGTCTGGGCCTCTTTTCGGGCCTGCCATGCGGTCAGATCGTCCAACGTTTCGGTGCCGACACTGAGCTTGATAAGGTGTATCTTGTTCGACAATTGTTCGCCTCCACCAGATATGGTAGACTAGGAGCCTTCCATTGATTCTGCCACAGGTTCTGACGAATTCCTTTCGTGTCGGCCATGCCGCGATTGACCGCGACGGCACGTCCGCCTAGTTTCGTCTCCCTGCACACCACCGGCCGAGGACACTGCCCATGACCCGTTTCGCTGCCCCGATCGCCGAACAGATATGGGACATGAAATACCGCCTCAAGCAGGCCGATGATACGCCTGTGGACATGAGCGTCGAGGATACGTGGCGGCGAATCGCGCGGGCACTGGCCAAGGTCGAGACCGACCGGGAGAGCTGGGAAGAGCGATTCTATCACGCGCTCGAGGATTTCAGGTTCCTGCCGGCCGGCCGGATCACCGCCGGTGCGGGAACCGCGCGCAGCGTGACCCTGTTCAACTGTTTCGTTATGGGCACCATCCCCGACAGCATGGCCGGCATTTTCGACATGCTGAAAGAGGCCGCGCTGACCATGCAACAAGGTGGCGGTATCGGCTATGACTTCAGCACCATCCGGCCCAGGGGGGCCGAGGTCAGGGGCGTGGCGGCGGATGCCAGCGGCCCGCTTTCCTTCATGGACGTGTGGGACGCGATGTGCCGCACCATCATGAGCGCCGGCAGCCGCCGTGGTGCGATGATGGCAACGATGCGCTGTGATCACCCGGATATCGAGGATTTCATTTCCGCGAAATCCGATCCGGCGCGGCTGCGCATGTTCAACATGAGCGTGCTGGTGACGGATGCCTTCATGGAGGCGGTGAAGTCGGGTGGCATGTGGGATCTCGAGTTCGGCGGCAAGGTCTATCATACGGTCGAGGCGCGCGACCTGTGGAACAGGATCATGCGCGCAACCTATGATTATGCCGAGCCGGGGGTGATCTTCATCGACCGCATCAACCAGGCCAACAACCTTGGCTATTGCGAGACGATCTCGGCCACGAACCCGTGTGGCGAACAGCCTCTGCCGCCCTATGGCGCCTGCCTGCTGGGCTCGATCAACCTTGCGCGGCTGGTGAAAGACCCGTTCGGCGAAGGGGCGCAGATCGACAAGGGTGAACTGGCCGATCTGGTGACTGTCGCGGTGCGGATGATGGATAACGTGGTGGATGCGTCGCGTTTCCCGCTCGAGGCACAGGCGCGCGAGGCGCAGGCCAAGCGCCGGATCGGGCTGGGGGTAACGGGGCTGGCCGATGCGTTGCTGATGATGGGGCTCAGATATGGCAGCGATGAAGCCGCCGCGCAGACCGAAACCTGGTTGCACGAGGTTGCGCGGGCGGCCTACCTGGCCTCGGTCGATCTGGCGCGGGAAAAAGGGGCGTTTCCGCTCTTCGACGCCGAGAAATTCCTGGCCTCGGGCACGATGCAGCAGATGGACGCGGATGTGCGTGCGGCAATTTCCGAACATGGCATCCGCAACGCGCTTTTGACGTCGATCGCGCCGACCGGCACGATCAGCCTTTATGCCGGGAATGTCTCGAGCGGGATCGAGCCGGTCTTTGCCTATGCCTACAAGCGCAAGGTCCTGCAAAAGGACGGGTCGCGGACCGAGGAAGAGGTGGTCGATTTCGCCGTCCAGATGTGGCGCGACCGGTTCGGCGACGAACCGCTGCCCGAATATTTCGTCAACGCCCAGACACTTGCGCCGTCGGATCATGTCAGGATGCAGGCAGCGGCGCAGAAATGGGTGGACAGCTCGATCTCGAAAACGATCAACGTGCCCGAAGATATCGGGTTCGAGGCGTTCAAGGATGTTTACATGCAAGCCTATGAGACGGGCTGCAAGGGCTGCACCACCTACCGGCCGAACGAGATCACAGGCAGCGTGTTGAGCGTGAGCGAAAAGACCGAGGACGCCCCCGAGACCGATCAGGGCGCGGATGTGATCTACATGTCCGAACCGCTCGACCGGCCCAAGGCGCTGGAAGGGACGACCTACAAGCTCAAATGGCCCGACAGCGAGCATGCGATCTATCTCACGGTGAACGATATCGTTGTCAACGGTACGCGGCGGCCGTTCGAAGTGTTCATCAATTCCAAGAACATGGAGCATTTCGCCTGGACCGTTGCGCTGACACGGATGATCTCGGCGGTGTTCCGGCGCGGTGGCGACGTGAGTTTCGTGGTCGAGGAACTCAAGGCCGTGTTCGACCCGCGCGGCGGCGCGTGGATGGAGGGCAAATACATCCCGTCGATCCTCGCGGCGATCGGTGGCGTGATCGAACGGCACCTGATCTCGATCGGTTTCATCGCAGGCGAGGGCATGGGCCTGAAAACCGATCCGCAGGCCCAAGTGGTCAATCTCGACGCACCACCAAGAGGCGCGGCCTGCCCCAGTTGCGGACAGTATGACATGCGCATGGTCGAAGGCTGCATGACCTGCATGAGTTGCGGCCACTCGAAATGCGGCTGACGTTCAAGGAAAAAGGAGCGTTGCGGCCGCGCAATTGCACCCGCGGAAGTGCCGGGAACCCGTGGCAATGCTGTGCGTTACAACGGCTATCGACGCCGTGACCACCCTCAAAGATGTGGCGCGGATACCGCGAGAGGACATGCCGAAACGCGTGGCCGCGCTCACCACGATGATCATGGAAAAGTTCCTCGATCCGGGGGATGCTGCCGTGAGTAGGCATCGAGGCCAACCACAGAGCCGAAGGGCTGATCAGGAGAAGAGATCCCAAGCATATTGTCCGGGACATCCCGGCTCGATCCAAGCCGCCCTTAAGGCAAAATGGAGGATCCAAGATCCAGGCTTTGCGGATATTGCATGAAAATCTGCGGATATTGCATGAACATCAATGCCTTGAATTGATGTTATGGCGGACCGAGGAGGATTCGAACCCCCGACCCCCTGATTCGTAGTCAGGTACTCTATCCAGCTGAGCTATCGGTCCGTTGAGGGCGTGGGATAGCCTCAAGGGTCAGGCAATGCAAGGGGCAAATCATGATTTTTCGGCCTTACGACCATTGACCGCGCTGCTCGCTTCGGACCAGCCGGCGTCGCTTTCGCCCCGGGGCAGGCGGATGGTGAATGCCGTTCCCTCGGGCCCGGTGTGATCCAGCAGAAGCTTGCCACCATGCCCGCGCACAAGTTCGGCCGATATCGCAAGCCCCAGCCCGGAACCACCCTTGCGCGCCCCGCCCTGGAAGGCGGTAAAGAGATGCTCTTGCGCCTTGGGCGGAAGGCCGGGGCCGGTATCGCTCACGGTGATGATCCAGTGGCTGTCATCCTCATGCGCCGCCACGGCAATTTCACCGCCCTGCCCGCTTCCCGTGATCGCCTGCCGGGCATTGCGCACAAGATTGGAAAGCACCCGGTAAAGCTGTTCGGGATCGGCCAGTATGATCAACCCAGCGGGAACGTCCTCGGCGAAACTGACATCGGCATCGCCGACCGCCAGCCGCTCGCTGGCGACAACATCGCCGACCAGTTCGGACAGGTTGAGCCGCGAGAGCCGGGGCTCGGGTTCCTCGGCCTTGCCAAAGGCAAGCGTGGTCTCGCACAGGTTGACCGCCCGCGTGATCGAATTGACGAGCTTGGGGGCCATGCGCTGGACGGCCGGGTCCTTGCTCATCTCGATCCGGTCGGTGAACAGCTGCGCACTGGTCAGGATGTTGCGCAGGTCGTGGCTGATCTTGGCCACGGCGCCACCCAGCTGGGCCAGGCGTTCCTTCTGCTTCAGGGCCTGGGTCAATTGCGTTTCGAGCGATTTGAGCGCCTCTTCGGCCTCGCGCAGCTCGACCACGCCCGCGGCGGGGGTGATGATGCGGCGCGAATCCTCGGGATCTGCGGCATAGCGCTGCATCTGCGCCACCACCCGCTTGATCGGTTTGACCAGGATCGCACGCACCACCAAAAACAGCAGTGCCGCGGTGATGACCGAGATCACCGCCGAGAGCAGCAGAATGCGCAACCCGTAGTCGATCATCGACATGCGCAGATAATCGGTCTCCATCGACACCTCGATCAGCAATCCCGCCTCGCGCACCGGGTTGCCGATCACGCGGATGACGCGCGATTCGGGGTCGGCGAGCCGCGCCATCGCGTCGCGGATCAGGATCAGGGGTGTTGCCTCGCGCAGGTCGAAGGTTTCGTGCACGGGTTGCGGCATCGGCGAGGACAGCATGAGTTGCCGCGCCTCGTCGCGGCGCAGCACGACGTTGTATACCCCGGCATTGCGCAGCAGCTCCTCCTCAAGCCCGGGGTCGATCATGTCGTCGGCCAGCAGCGCAAGGCTGGCGATCTGGGCGCGTTCAAGGCGCGAGAGCAGGAAATCCTCGCGAAAGCGGGCGATCGAGGGAACAAAGATCAGCACCTCGGCCAGCATCACGAAAATGATGGTCAGGATCAGGAACCTTCCTGAAAGCGTGTTCAGCATGGCTCGCGCCCCCGCGTCGTGACGGTGGCCGTGGCGCGCGCACGGCGCGGCGGGCGCATGGCCCGAGACATCGACCGTTCAACCCCGATCATCTTCACCCCTTCACGGCAGCCAGCGTTGCACGAGGCCAACCACCCGTTTCACGCCCTTGCTATCAAAAAGCCTGGGCGAGAAATAGGCGCCCGCGGCGCGCTTGTTGATCTCGCCCAGCGAGGGATAGGGCGAGATCATGCCCGCAATGTCACTCATCTTGAGCCTGCTGGCCAGCGCCAACGACCAGAGGTTGATATGTTCGCCCGCCTGATGGCCGACAATGGTCGCGCCCACCGGGCGGCCCTTGACGACCATCACCTTGACGAAACCGGCGGTCCGGCCCTCGGCGACGGCCCGGTCGCTGCCGGCATAGTCGAAGCGCGCCACTTCGACCCGGTCGCCATGCATCTCGCGCGCCTGCGCCTCGCTCAGGCCGGCCTGCGCCAGTTCGGGATCGGTGAAGGTGGCCCACGGTATATGGTCGGTCCGCACTTTCGCGGGCAGGCCAAACAGCACCTGCCGGATCACGAGCCCCGCGTGATAGCCCGCAACATGGGTGAATTGCGGCCCGCCCGCCACGTCGCCAACGGCCAGCACGCGGCGGTTGGTGGTTCTGAGCCGCGCATCCACCTTGATGCCCGTCCGGGTCGTCTCGATCCCGGCAGCGTCGAGGTCGAGGCTTTCGATATTCGGCTTTCGCCCCACAGCGACCAGAAGATGCGTGCCCTTGAAGACGCGCCCGTCCTTCACCTCGACCTCGATCGCGCCCGGCTTGCCGCGTATTTCGGCGGCCATGGCATCCTCCTCGATGGCGATGCCCTCGCCGCGCAGCGCGTCGAGCACCACCCCTGCCGCCTCGGGGTCGTCCTTGCCCAGCGCCTTCATGCCCTCGATCACGGTGACGTCACAGCCCAGCCGCCGATGCGCCTGCGCCATTTCCATCCCGATCGGCCCGCCACCGATGATCAGCAGGTGACCGGGCGTTTTCTCAAGGCCGAAAATCGTCTCGTTGGTCTCATGCGGCACCTTGTCCAGCCCCGGAATCGGCGGCACCAGCGGCGAGGAACCGGTGGCGATGACGATCCGCCGCGCGGTGATGCGGGCCTCGCCCGCCTCGACCTCGGTGGGCGAGACGAAGCGGCCGTATTGCGAGATGACGCGCACGCCCAGACCCTCGAACCGCTCGACGCTGTCATGCGGTTCGATCGTGGCGATGACCTTGCGCACATGGTCGAGCGCTTCGGCATGGGTGGTCTCGATTCCGGCATGGGCGCGCTTGCCCATCGCCAGCAGCGCCTTCGAGGGCACGCAACCATAGTTGAGGCAATCCCCGCCCATCCTGTGCCCCTCCAGAAGCACCACGTCGGCCCCCATCTGCGCCGCCCCCGAGGCAACCGAAAGCCCGCCAGAGCCGCCGCCGATGACGAGGATATCGGTCTTGATCCGCTCCATCACAACGCCCTCCCGCGCAAGGCCCTGAGAATGACCGGCAACAGCGCCAGCGCGCAGAGCCCGAGGATCGGCAGCAGGATGTGCGGCTCGAAGATCACGCCAAGGTTCGGGCTTTCGCCACGCTCGAACACCTCGCCCAGGCCCGCACCGACCGAGGTATAGACGACGCCGCCGGGGATGATGCCCAGGAAGGTCGAGATCAGGAAACGCCGCAGCGGCACGTTCAGGAAGGCCGGGAGCAGGTTGGCCACGAAAAACGGCACCGCCGGCACCAGCCGGATCAGGAACAGCATAGACCACTGGTTCTCGTTGATCCCCTGCGTGATGCGCTTGATCGTGCCCTCGCCCGCCTCGATCCGCGCCGAAAGCCGCTCGCCAAACCCCCAGCGCGCGGCCAGAAATATGACCGTCGCCCCGATCGTCGCGGCGGCGACGTTGTAAAACGCGCCGGGAAACGTGGCAAAGAGAAAGCCGCCGGTCAGCGTCGCCACCGTGGCACCGGGCAATGAAAAGGCCACGATCACCACGTAGGCGATGATGAACACCGCGACGGACGGCCAGTAATAGGCATCGCGAAACGCCAGCAGCGTGAGACGGTGATCGCGCAGCGTTTCGAATGTCAGGAAATCGCGCAGGGCAAAGGCGCCCACAGCCGCAACCGCCAGAATCAGCAGAAAGGGCAAGGCGCGCAGGGCGCCGGATTTTCGCGGTGATCCATCTGGTCTTGTCATATCGGTCATCTTCATGGTGGCCCCTTTGGGCCCGTGTCTGACACGAAACATTGTCCCGCGCCGCAAGGAACCCACGTTTCTCACGTGGCCTTGAACGCATGCGCCCGAAACGTGAGGATTTGCCACCGAAACCTCGGCATTGTAACAATTCGCCCGGTGCGCCCCCGGTTTTGTTGCAAAACCTGGCACTGGCCGTTTGACAGGCCGCGCGCGCGGCCCTATAGACCGGGCTTCGATGCATTTCCGGGACATCCGCGAGTCCGCGCCTGTTCCCAACTGACGGAGACGGAGCGATGAAACGCACCTTTCAACCCTCGAACCTGGTTCGCAAGCGCCGCCACGGGTTCCGCGCCCGCATGGCCACCAAGGCCGGCCGCAAGATCATCAATGCCCGCCGCGCGCGTGGCCGCAAGAGCCTGAGCGCGTAAGCGTTCGGCCCGGCGTATCCCTGCGCCGGGATCACTTGCAAAGATGACCGTTCCCACACCGCCGGGGCCATGGCCCGGGCGGTTTTCGCTTGTCCGGCAACCACCTTTGTGGATAAGGCCCGATCATGACCAACGCCCCCGAAATCCTCAAGTCCCGATCCGAGTTCCTCGCCTGCGCCCGCGCGCGCCGGCAGGGCACGCGCGGGATGATGGTGCAGGCAAGGCAACGGCCCGACGACCCGGATGGCCCGATCCGCGTGGGGTTCACCTGTTCGAAAAAGGTCGGCAACGCGGTCGCGCGCAACCGCGCCAAGCGCCGCCTGCGCGAGGTGGCGCGCATGGTCCTGCCCGGGCATGGGCGCCCGGGCTGGGATTACGTGCTGATCGGACGGGCCGGGGCCACGATCGACCGGCCGTTCGAGGCGCTCAAGGGCGATCTCGTCCATGCTCTCAACCGGATTCACGGCGCATGAGCCCGCTGGCCCATATCGTCGCCCTGCCGGTGCGCGCCTATCGGCTCCTGTTCTCACCCTGGGTCGGGCACGGCTGCCGCTATCAACCCACCTGCAGCGCCTATGCGCTCGAGGCGCTGGAACGCCACGGCGCGATCCGGGGCGGATGGCTCGCGCTTCGGCGCATCCTGCGCTGTCACCCCATGGGATCGAGCGGCTATGACCCCGTGCCCGGTGCCGACCCCGCGCATGACGCTAAGCAAGGCACGCGCTGCGATCACGACCACCACGGCTGAACCGCCCCGCCGCACCGTGCGCGTCGCCTTGCGTCAGGCGCAGGTCGCGGTGGGACAAGTCGTCGCGGCAAATCGCCCTAGGATTCCTCCATTCGAATCGTGGAGTGCCGCCAATGACCACCGACCTTTCGACCGTGATCCGCCCCATCGCCAACGCCCATGGCCTGCCCAATGCCCATTACACCGACCCGGGCGTTTTCGCCGAGGAACGCGCTGCGCTGCTCTTCGACGAATGGGCCGGACTGGCCGTGGCCGCCGACGTGCCCGAACCGGGCGATGCAAAGCCGGTCGAGTTCCTGGGCGTGCCGCTCCTGCTGTTGCGCGGGCGTGATGGCGTGGTGCGGGTGTTTCACAATATCTGCCGACACCGCGGCATTATCCTCGTCTCCGAACCGCGCCGGATCGAGGGCGCGATACGCTGCCCCTATCATTCCTGGTGCTATGCCCATGACGGCCGCCTTGTCGCCACGCCCCATGTCGGCGGGCCGGGCATGAACACCCATGAGGGGATCGACCGCGATACGCTGGGCCTGGTCGAAGTGCCCAGCCATATCTGGCGCGACGTGATATTCATCAACCTCAACGGCAATGCCGCCCCGTTCGAGGAGGCCCAGGCCGACCTGCTGGAGCGCTGGCGCGAATTCGACAGCCCGCACTACCATGGCGGCGCCGACAGCCGCTTCACGCTCGCCGTGAACACCAACTGGAAACTCGCGGTCGAGAATTTCTGCGAAAGCTATCACCTGCCCTGGGTGCATCCGGGCCTCAACAGCTATTCGCGGCTCGAAGACCATTATCATATCGAGGCGCCGGGGCGCTATTCCGGGCAAGGCACATATGTCTATCGCCAGATCAGGGGCGAGGATGGGGCGGTTTTCCCCGATTTCCCGGGGCTGTCATCGAAATGGGATGCGGGCGCGGAATATGTCGCGCTCTATCCCAACGTGCTTTTGGGGGCGCAGCGCGATCATGCCTTTGCCATCATCCTCGAACCCGTGGCCCTCGACCGCACGGTCGAGCACATCCACCTCTACTATGCCACGCCCGAGACCAACGACGCCCTGCGCTTGCAGAACACCGCGCAGTGGAAGCTGGTGTTCGAGGAGGACGTGTTCGTCGTCGAAGGCATGCAAAAGGGCCGACACACACCCGGGTTCGATGGCGGGCGATTCTCACCCGCGATGGACGGGCCGACGCATCTCTTTCACGCTTGGGTGGCGGGCAAGATCGCCGCGCGCCGACAACAGGGCCTCGCAGCGGAATGAACGATCTCGATGCGAGGATGTGTGCGGCGCATGAGGCCGGGGACGGCGCGGCGCTGATCGCGCTCTACACCGAGGCCGCCCTGATCGCGGCCAGCGACACGGCGCGCGGCTTCTACCTCACCCACGCCTTCGTGCACGCGCTCGAAGCGGGCGACGCGCGCGCCAACGACCTGCGCGCGGAACTGCACGCCATGGGCCGGATCTGACTGCACAACGCTGCGCGTGACACAGTTGCGAAAACACGCCCGCCCCCTTCCCCCGGCGCCCGCAACATGGCATATCGCATCCCATGCTCGACGAAGCCGACGACATCCACCCGCTCTTTCACGGGTCACCGAAGACGACGGAGTTTCGCAAGCTCCGCAAGCGTCTGGTGCAGAACGTGCGCGAGGCGGTCGAGCAATACGGCATGATCGAGCCCGGTGCGAAATGGCTCGTCTGCCTCTCGGGCGGCAAGGACAGCTATACGCTTCTGGCCATCCTGCAAGAGTTGAAATGGCGCGGGCTTCTGCCGGTCGAACTTCTGGCCTGCAATCTCGACCAGGGGCAGCCGGGCTTTCCGGCGACGGTCCTGCCCGGGTTTCTCGAAAAGATGCAGGTGCCCCACCGGATCGAGTATCAGGACACCTATTCGGTGGTGATGGACAAGATTCCACAGGGCCGGACCTTCTGCGCGCTGTGTTCGCGCCTGCGCCGCGGTCATCTCTATCGCATCGCGCGCGAAGAGGGCTGTTCGGCGGTGGTGCTGGGCCATCACCGCGACGACATTCTCGAAACCTTCTTCATGAACCTCTTTCACGGCGGGCGACTGGCCACGATGCCACCCAAGCTGGTCAACGAAGAGGGCGATCTTTTCGTCTATCGCCCGCTCGCGCATGTCGCCGAGGCCGATTGCGAGCGTTTCGCGCGCGCGTTGAACTATCCGATCATCCCCTGCGATCTGTGCGGGTCGCAGGACGGGCTGCAACGCCAGCAGGTCAAGGCGATTCTCGACGGATGGGAAAAGAACAGCCCCGGCCGCCGCCAGGTGATGTTCCGTGCGCTGATGAACGCGCGGCCCTCGCACCTGCTCGATCCCGGCCTTTTCGATTTCGCCGGGCTGACACGTACCGGAACCGGTGACGGTCGGTAGATCGAGTTTTAGCCATCTTCGCGCATTCCGCGAAGCGGCGTTAAACGGATATTCAGACGCCACGACCTAGCCTGCCCTCTGAAACTGTCAGAGGAGCTTTGCCCATGGCCGGGCGCCGGAATTTCCTGCCGCAAACCCTGCGCAACGCGCTCAGGCGGGGGCTGATCGGGCCACAGGCGCTGGCCTTTCTGCCCGCAATGGCCCTTGGCGCGTTCTGGCTCGGTGGCGAGGGGGCGCTGATTGCCGTGGCGCTCGGAATACCGCTTCTGGTGCTGTTCGCGGGGGCCATTGGCCCGCCCTTGCAAGGGGCGGGCACGCGGGATGCCGCAACCGGGCTGCCGCAGGCGGAGGCCATGGCCGAAATGGCCGAGGATTCGATGGCCCGCGCTGCCGCCACGCGGCTCAGGACCGCCTGCTTCGCAATCGAGATCGAGGCGTTCGGCCGCCTGGCCGAACGTGTCGGCCCCAACGCTGCGGAAATGCTGATCGGGCAGTCGGCGGCCCGGCTCGAGACTGCCCTGCGTGACGGTGACAGGCTCTTTCGCATCGGCGAGGCCCGGTTTGGCGTTGTACTGCCACCCATGCCACGCCTCGATCTTGAAACCGGCATCCAGATGGCCACCCGGCTGCAAACCGTGATCGAAGAGCCCTTGGCGCATGACGGACAGACGATCTATCTCTCTGCCGCGCTGGGGTTTTGCCTGTCGAGCCGCAGTCCCGATGGCACCGGAAAGGCGATGATCGACTGCGCCGGCATCGCGCTCGACGAGGCGTGCCGAAGCGGGGCCTCGGCAGTGCGCGCCTACGGCCCCGAAATGGGCCAGACCCGCCACCGGCAAGATACGCTTTGCACCGAGGTGCAGATCGCGCTGGAGAACGGCGAGATCCTGCCATGGTTTCAACCGCAGATCTCCACCGATACCGGTCATGTCACCGGTTTCGAGACGCTGGCCCGCTGGCTTCACCCCGAGCGTGGCCTGATCCCGCCCACGGATTTCCTGCCCGCGCTGCATGAAGCCGGACAGATCGGGCGGCTCGGCGAGGTCATGCTCTACGGCGCGCTGACGGCGGTGAACGCATGGGATGCAGCGAACGCCCCGGTGCCGACCATCGCGGTCAACATGACCGGCGAGGAATTGCGCAACCCGCAACTGGCCGACCGCTTGCGGTGGGAACTCGACCGGTTCGACCTCGCACCCGACCGGCTGACCATCGAGGTGCTGGAATCGGTCGTCGCGGGCGCGCCCGACGACATGGCCGCGCGCAACCTCGCGCGCCTCTCCGAACTGGGCTGTCGCATCGACCTCGACGATTTCGGCGCCGGTCACGCCTCGCTTGCCGCGCTGCGCCGCTTTGCCATCGGCCGGATCAAGATCGACCGCAGCTTCATTACCCATGTCGATCATGACCCAGAACAGCAGCGCATGGTCAACGCGATCCTGACGATGGCCGACCGGCTGGGCATCGAGACCCTCGCCGAAGGGGTCGAGACTGCGGGCGAACACACGATGCTGGCACAGCTCGGCTGCCGCCATGTCCAGGGCTTCGCGATAGGCCGGCCGATGCCGTTCGACGCGACGCTCGAATGGATGCAGGACCATGCCGCAAAGCTCGGCCCGGCACCCCGGATCGGACGCAGGTCAGGTTGAACAGAAACCCCGCCCGCGACGGGCCCGGTCGCGCGGGCGGCCGATCCCGACCACCGGAAAGCCGTGGCCCGCCCCGCGGCAGAACAATGCGCCCCATTCTGCCACCGGGCGCCAATATCGGCTTGACCTTTGGGCCCAGTCTCTGTTGAACCTGCCCCACCGAAACGCAAGCGTGTGGGCCCATGATGGACGATCAGAACAAGAACCTAATCCTAGCCGTGGCGCTCTCCATGCTGGTGATCATCGGATGGTCGATCATGTTCCCGCCGCCCGAACCGCCACAGGAACAGGCCACCGGCGAAATCGAGGATCAGGGCACCAGCGCCCCGGCCGCCGGTGAACCGGTCGCCGATGCCCCGGCCGAAGACACGCCCGACGCGACCGGCGCCACGGGGGCGACCGAAACCATCGACGATCTCGACGAAGCGCCACGTGTGAGCATCGACACACCCAGCCTCGAGGGGTCGATTTCGCTTCTGGGTGGCCGGATCGACCAACTCTCGCTCAAGGATTACCGCGAGTCCCTCGACGACGACGCAGATATCGTGAGCCTGCTGTCCCCGTTCGGCAACGACAACGCCTTTTATGCGCTTTACGGCTGGGCTCCCGGGGCCGGCCTCGGGCCCGACGCGGTGCCGGGGCCGTCGACGCTCTGGACGCTCGAAAGCGGGCAGACGCTGAGCCCGCAAAACCCGGTCAAGCTGAGCTGGAGCAACGATGCGGGGCTGACCTTTCACCGCGAGATCGCGATTGACGACAAGTTCATGTTCACCGTCACTCAATCGGTCGAGAACACTGGCGAGTCGACGGTCGCACTGGCCCCCTATGGCGTTCTCGCCCGCCACGGCGAACCCGAGGACATGAAGAATTTCTTCATCCTGCACGAGGGAATCATCGGATTTGCCGACGACCAGCTTTCCGAGATCGACTATGACGACGTGAGCGATTACGCGTTCGATCCCGACGAAGGGGCCCGTGCCGATGTCACGCGCGTGCAGGACAGCGGCTGGCTGGGGTTCACCGATCACTACTGGATGGCGACGCTCATCCCCGACACCGGCGACGCGTTCAAATCGGTGGTGAAATACGACGAACGCCGGGACATCTATCAAACCGAAACCGTGCAACGCACGCGCCAGCTCGCGCCAGGCGATAGTGTCGATGTGCAGTCACGGCTCTTTGCCGGTGCCAAGGAATGGGCCACGATCCGCGCCTACGAGAACGAAGGCGGCGTCGTCAAGTTCCTCGATTCAATCGACTGGGGCTGGTTCTTCTTTCTCACCAAGCCGATTTTCGCGCTGCTGCATTGGCTCAACGTGGCGATCGGCAACATGGGCTGGGCGATCATCGGGCTGACCCTCGTGATCAAGCTGGTGCTCTTCCCGCTGGCCTACAAGTCCTATGCCTCCATGGCCAAGATGCGCGAACTTCAGCCGCAGATGGAGAAACTCAAGGAGCAATGCGGCGATGACCGCCAGAAGATGCAACAGGAGATGATGGCGCTCTACAAGCGCGAAAAGGTCAACCCGGCCTCGGGCTGCCTGCCGATCCTGCTGCAGATCCCGATCTTCTTTTCGCTCTACAAGGTGATCTTCGTCACGCTCGAGCTGCGCCACGCGCCCTGGATCGGCTGGATCCGCGACCTCTCGGCGCCCGACCCCAGCTCGATCATGAACCTTTTCGGCCTGCTGCCCTGGGACGCCCCCGAACCCGGCTCGATCCTCGCGCTGATATTCATCGGGGTGATGCCGATCACGCTCGGCGTGTCGATGTGGCTTCAGCAAAAGCTCAACCCCGCCCCGACCGATGCGACGCAAAAGATGATCTTTGCCTGGATGCCCTGGGTGTTCATGTTCATGCTGGGCAGCTTCGCCAGCGGGCTTGTGCTCTACTGGATCGCCAACAACGTGATCACCTTCATCCAGCAATATACGATCATGCGCAGCCATGGCTACAAACCCGACCTGTTCGGCAACATACGCGCGAGCTTTGCGCGCGGGGCGAAATCCGGGGATAAATGACTACGCAATTCGCCCGGATCCGGCGCCACCCGGTCAAGGCCCACGCGCGCGTCCTCACGGGCGAGCCCGTGACCGATGGCGATAGGTTCGAGGTGCTGCCATGAAACTGACCTTCCCCATCGCGGCCGAGCCCGATCCGCAGGCGCTCGAAAGGGGCCGCCTGCTCTTCGCAGGCGAAACCGCGTTCCTCAAGGGCGTGGTCGCGATGTCCGGCCTGCCCCCCGCCGACCGGATCGAGGTCTGTTTCGCGGGCCGCTCGAACGTGGGCAAATCAACGCTGATCAACGCGCTGACCGGGCGCAAGGGGCTGGCACGGGCTTCGAACACGCCCGGACGCACGCAGGAAATCAACTTCTTCACCGCCGGACCCGATCATTATCTCGTCGACCTGCCCGGATACGGCTATGCCAACGCGCCGCTGCCCGTGGTCGAGAAATGGCAGAAGCTTCTCAAGCAATATCTCTCGGGCCGCCAATCGCTGCGCCGCGCCTTCGTGCTGATCGACGCGCGTCACGGCATCAAGGACGTGGACGAAGAGATCATGAACCGGCTCGACACATCGGCGGTCACCTTCCAATGCGTCTTGACCAAATCCGACAAGCTCAAGGCGGGCGAGCGTGACCGGATCCTCGGCCAGGTGCGCGAGAGGCTCGCGAAACATCCCGCCGCCTTCCCCGAGATCGTGCTGACATCGGCCGAAAAGGGCGAAGGCATCGCAACCCTACGCGCCATCATCGCCGAACTGGTGTAACCCCAGACCCTTCATCTTGCCCGAAATACTCCGGGGAGTGTGAGGGGCTGGCCCCTCACGCCGGGTTCAGACATGCTGCCCGCCGTTGATCTCGATCTCCGTGCCCGAGATATAGCTGCTGGCATCCGAGCACAGGAAAAAGATCGTCTGGGCAACCTCTTCGGTCTGGCCGAGACGGCGCAGGGGGATCTGCTCGACGATCTTGTCGGTGCCGGGCGACAGGATCGCGGTTTCGATCTCGCCCGGGGCAATCGCGTTGACGCGCACGCCAAGCGGTCCGAAATCATGCGCCATCTCGCGGGTCAGTGCCTTGAGCGCCGCCTTCGAGGTGGCATAGGCCGCCCCGGCAAAGGGATGCACCCGGTAGCCCGCGATCGAGGTCACGTTCACGATCGCGCCCCGGGCCGCGGCCAGCTCGTCCTTGAGACCTCGCGCCAGCACCACCGAGGCGAAGAAATTGACGTGAAAGACATGCCCCCATGTCTTGAGATCGGTCTCGAGCGTGTTGAGCCGCTCGCCCTCTGACCCTTTCGGCGAAATGCCCGCATTGTTGACCAGGGCATCAAGCCGCCCGCCGAGTTTCTCGCGGATCACCTCGACCGCGCGGATCGTGTCATTGGGATCGGCAAGATCGATCTCGACATGGTTCTCGGCGCCGCCACCCCAGGGACATTCGGCCGGAAAGGGCTGGCGCGAACAGGTGATCACCCGCCAGCCTTCGGCGTTGAACCGGCGCACCGTGGCATGGCCAATCCCGCGACTCGCCCCGGTCAGAAGCATGGTTTTCTGCGTCATGGTCCCAATTCCTGTTGCTCGCTCGGCGCAACTCTATCAGTTCGTGCGGCTGCGGCAATGGGGCGGCGCGCCGCCCCGATTCCGGCCCGGCGCGCAAAGGCTTGGCACCGGTGCGCGAAACGCTTAATCAGGGGCGCCAAGGAAAGACACCGCGATGAGAAAGCAGACCATGAACCGCGACTGGATCGCCACCGCCCGGACCCTCTCCGAGGCCCTGCCCAACCTGCAACGCTATACCGGCGCGATCGTGGTGATCAAGCTGGGCGGCCACGCCATGGGCAGCGACGAGGGGATGGAGCTTTTCGCCCGCGACGTGGTGCTGATGCGGCAGGTCGGCGTCAACCCAGTGATCGTCCATGGCGGCGGTCCGATGATCAACGCCATGCTGGAAAAACTGGGGATCGTGAGCGAATTCATCGGCGGAAAGCGCGTGACCGATGACGCCACGATCGACGTGGTAGAAATGGTGCTGTCGGGCCGGGTGAACAAGCGCATCGTTCAGGCGATCAACGGCCAGGGCGGGCGCGCCGTGGGACTCTCGGGCAAGGATGCGGGGCTGATCACCTGCACGCCCACCGATCCGGCACTGGGCCATGTCGGCACACCGTCACAGGTCGACCCGGCGATCCTGCACACCATGTTCGAGGCGGGCATGATACCGGTCATCGCACCGCTGGGTGCAGGCGCGGCGGGCCAGACCTTCAACATCAACGGCGACACCGTGGCGGGGGCCATCGCCGCCGCGCTCAAGGCTGATCGGCTGCTCCTTCTGACCGATGTCGAGGGCGTCAAGAATGCCGAGGGCGAGGTTCTGACCGCGCTGTCGGCCGACCAGATCCGCGCGATGACCGCCGAGGGCACCATCGCGGGCGGCATGATCCCCAAGACCGAGACCGCGCTCAACGCGATCGAGGGCGGGGTGCGCGGCGTGGTCATCCTCGACGGTCGCGTGCCCAACGCGGTGCTTCTCGAACTCTACACCGAGCACGGGGCCGGCTCACTCATTCGTGCAAGCCTCTGAGGCAATCTGCGCCTTGCGCGCGCGTCAAACCCGCCTAGTTTGAGCGTATGGAAAACGAAGCCCTCATCCGCCTTGCCGTCTTTCTCGGCCTCTTCGCGCTCTTCGCCACGCTCGAGGCCTGGGCGCCGCGCCGCCCGCGCAGCCAGCCACGCCGCACGCGCTGGTTCACCAACTGGGCCATCGTCGTGATCGACACGCTGACCCTGCGGGCGCTGGCGCTGTTCATGCCGCTCCTGGCAGTGGGCGCGGCGATGGATGCGGGCGCGAACGGATGGGGCCTGTTCAACCATCTGGACTGGCCCGCCTGGGTCGAGATCACGCTGGCCGTGCTGATCCTCGATTTCGCGATCTGGGCCCAGCATCTCATCACCCACAAGGTGCCGATCCTGTGGCGGCTGCACCGGGTCCACCATGCGGACCGCGATTTCGACGTGACCACCGCGATCCGCTTTCACCCGGTCGAAATCGCGCTGTCGATGCTGCTCAAGATCGGGCTGGTTTATCTCCTCGGCCCCGCCGCATTGGCCGTGGTGCTGTTCGAGATCATCCTCAACGGCACCGCCATGTTCAACCACGCCAACCTGCGCCTGCCGCTCTGGCTCGACCGCTGGCTGCGGCTAGTGCTGGTCACGCCCGACATGCACCGGGTGCACCACTCCATCCACCGGCATGAGCATGACAGCAATTACGGCTTCTCACTCTCGATCTGGGACCGGATGTTTCGCACCTATATCGCCCAGCCCGGCGCGGGCCATGACGACATGACCATCGGCCTCGAATGGCAGGATGACCGCCCGTCAAAGCTGGGCTGGAGCCTGTGGCTGCCCTTCGGGCAAAAATGAACCCGCTGGACCCCGCCCCCGAAACCCGTGCGCTGGAAATCATGGGCGTTCTGCATGACGGGGCCGACACGGTTCTGTTGCTCGGTCCCCGCGAGCCGGGGTTCTGGGCGCATTTCACCGACCAGCCGGAGTATGCCGATGGCGCACCCGATCCGCTCGACCGCTGGTCCAAACGCGCCATCGGCGCGCGCGCCGCGGCCTGGGGCGGCGTGGCGGTCTTTCCCTCGGATGGCCCGCCCTATCCGCCGTTCCAGGATTGGGCGCAGCGCTCGGGGCGGGCTTTCGTGTCGCCGGTCGGGATGCTGGTGCATGAGAGCGCCGGGCTGATGATCAGCTTTCGCGGCGCGGTGCGGCTGCCCGGGCACCTGGCCCTGCCCGCCCGCGGCGTCAATCCCTGCCTGAATTGCAAGGACCAGCCCTGTCGCACGGCCTGCCCGGTCGGTGCGCTTTCGCCCGCGGGCTATGACGTGCCCACCTGCCGCACGTTCCTCGACAGCGCACCGGGGCAGGATTGCATGGAACGGGGCTGTGCCGCGCGTCGCGCTTGCCCCGTCAACCAGGACTATGGCAGGCTCGACGCGCAATCCGCCTTTCACATGAGGGCCTTTCATTGACCCGACGCCTGATCCTGATGCGCCACACCAAATCGAGCTGGGACGATCCCGCGCTGCCCGACCGCGACCGCCCGCTCAACACGCGCGGGATCCGGTCCGCGCGCGCACTGGGCAAGTGGCTGGCCGAGAAGGAGTATTTGCCCGATATCGTGCTTTGCTCCCCGGCCGTGCGCACACGCGAAACCTTGGAAGGGCTCAAGCTGGGCGTGGTGCCGGTGAAATACCCCAACGCGCTCTATCACGCCTCGACCGGGGTGATTCTCGACACGCTGCACCAGCACGGCGCGGGCAAATGCGTGCTCATGCTGACCCACAACCCCGGTTGCGCCGATTTTGCCGACCGGATCGTGACCGAGCCGCTCAAGAATGACGCATTTTTCGACTATCCCACCGGCGCGACGCTGGTGGTGGACCTGCCCGTCGAAAACTGGGAGGACGCCGTCTTTCACTCGGGCGAGGTGGTCGATTTCGTGATCCCGCGCGAATTGACCGACTGATCGCGCCTCACGCCTCCAGCGCCTGTCCTGCCCCGTTCGCACGCTCGCTGACACTTTCATGCAGCCGTTCGGTAGGGTCACGCCCGATCACCCTTGGCCTGCGGAGCAAGAAAAGCTTGCCCAGCCCATGCCACGTGCCCACCGCCGGCGCATGTGGATCGGTCGGGAAACCAGCGCGCCAGCCCTCGGGCAACACGACCTGCCGTTCCTCGAGTTTTTCCAACATCCACACCAGCGGGATATTGGCCAGCGGCCGGGCCGGTTCGTATCCGGCCAGATGGCCGCCGACATCACCATGCGCACCGGGGAACCAGACCTGCTCGATCCGGTCCGTCAGTTCCTCTGGCACCTCCCACATCTCGGGTGCAAAGACGCGCCGCGTCTCGTCACAAGCCAGCGCATGATACCCATGGCGCACGATCGCACCGGGCTGATGGTTGTGAAATTCATGCTCGGCGCCGGTCCATCTCCACAGCAGCGGCAGGCGCATGCCCAGCGCCTTGACCGTGTCCCAGACACCCAGCATCTCGATCTCGACCCAGTCATGGCAATGATGCGCCCGAAAGGCGCGCGCGCCGGCGCTGCCCGGCGGGTTGCGGTAATGGCGATAGGCAGTGATCACATTGCGCTCGGTCGCGCATTCCGCCCTCAGCAGCCCGATCCGGTCGATCACACCGGCCAGCGAGCGCACGGCAAAGGCCCCGCGCGAATAGCCCAGAAGGAAAATCCGGTCGCCCGGCCGATAGCGCGAGGCAAGATAGCCATAGGCGCGCCGGATCTGCCCGTTGATGCCATGCCCCATGGCCACCCCCCAGACCGAGCGCCATTCACTCCACTGCACCCCGGATTCGTAGAACACCGACATGCCGGTCCGCGACAAGAGCTTGTAGGTCAGCCCGGCATTCGATTCGCAGCCCGGAGCGAGCGAAGACATCGTGCCGTCGAGAATGATCACATGGTCGATCGGCCCACGGCGCATGCTCTTGGTGGTCTGGCGCCGCCCGAATCCGTGCCGGAACAACCCGGAGAATGTCTTAAGCCCTTGCCTCCACATCCTGCATCATCTTCCATACGCGTTCCGGCGTGAACGGCATGTCGGCCTGCCGCACACCCTTTTGCCACAGCGCGTCACCCACGGCATTGGCCACCGCCGCCATCGCGCCCACGGTCCCGGCCTCGCCACAGCCCTTCATCCCCATCGGGTTGGCGGTTGACGGCACCGGCTCGGTCGCGAATCCGATCATGGGAAGATCATCGGCTCTCGGAAGCGCGTAGTCCATGAAACTCGCCGTGAGAATCTGGCCGCTCTCGTCGTGCACGACCCGCTCCATCAGGGCCTGCCCCGCGCCCTGCGCGACCCCGCCATGCACCTGCCCCTCGGCCAGCATCGGGTTGATGAGATTGCCGAAATCATCCACCACGCGATATCGCACCAGGTCGGTCTTGCCGGTCTCGGGGTCTACCTCGACCTCGGCGATGTGGACGCCGTTGGGAAAGGACCGCCCCGGCAGCTTGGCGCGCTTTTCATGGCTCAGCAGCTCCGCCCGCCCCTCGGCACGGGCCATTTCCGCCGCCTCGATCAGGGTCGGCGTCAGGTTCGACCCCGGCGCGCGAAACCGCTCGTCATCGAATGACACATCGTCCGGCTGAACCCCCATCTTCTCGGCCAGGTAGGGTTTGAAGGCCGCGATCATCGCCTCGACCGTGGCCAACGTGGCGTGGGATTGGGTGGTGACAGACCGGGAGCCCCCGGTGCCACCACCCTGCGCGATAAGGTCACTGTCACCCTGCACAACCCTGATACGCTCCATCGGGATGCCGGTCTGATCGGACAGGAAGGCAGCATAGACCGTCTCGTGCCCCTGGCCGTTCGATTGCGTCCCGACGTAAATCGTCACCGTGCCGTCCTCTTCAAACACAACCTTCGCACCCTCGGAAGGATCGCCCAGAATGCTTTCGATATAGTAACACAGGCCCAGCCCGCGCAGTTTCCCCCGGCTTTCGCTCGCCGCGCGGCGCGCCTCGAACCCCGCGAGGTCGGCAAAATCCTCGCCCCGCGCCAGAACCCGGGCGAAATCGCCCACGTCGATGGTCTCGCCCGTAAGGCTGGCATAGGGGAATTTCTCGACCGCGATGAAGTTGCGCCGCCGCAGCTCCAGCGGATCGACATCAAGCTCGCGCGCCGCCCGGTCCATCAGACGTTCCAGAAGGTAAATCGCCTCGGGCCGCCCGGCCCCGCGATAGGCATCGACCGGGGTGGTGTTGGTGTACCAGGCCCGCGCGTTGAGCCATGCCGCCCCGATATCGTAAACCCCGGTCAGAACCCGCGAAAACAGCGTCGACTGGATGATCTGCCCGAACTGCGAGTTATAGGCGCCAAGGTTGCAATCGGTCTCGACCCGGTATCCCGTGATCCGCAGATCGGCGTCAAAGGCCAGCGCCGCGCGGTGGCGCAGGTCGCGCCCGCCCGCATCCGACACCATCGCCTCGCTGCGCGTCGACATCCAGCGCACCGGCCGGTTCAACATCCGCGCCGCCTGCGCCACCAGCACCTGCTCGGGATGCGGCTGACCCTTCATGCCGAATCCGCCGCCGGTGTCGGGGTTGGTGACCCGGATCATCTCCGCGTCCATCTCCAGAACCTCGGCCAGCACCCGCTTGGGCACCCACACGCCCTGCGCGTTGACGGCAAGATGCAGCCGCCCGTCCTCCATCTCGGCATAGGCGCCGCGCGGCTCCATCGAGGCGACGATGATGCGGTTGTCCTCGACCTCCATCTCGATCACATGCGCGGCGTCGGCAAAAGCCGCCTCGGTTGCTTCCCGGTCGCCGATGCCCCAGTCATAGGCGCGGTTGTCCGGCGCCTCCTCGTGCAGATCGGTCTCGCCCGGCCCGCGCGCCAGCATCGCGGGCAGATCCTCGATCTCGGGCAAGATCATCTCGGCCGCATCGCGCGCCGCCTCGGGGCTCTCGGCCACGATCATCGCGATCGGCTCACCCACGTATCGCACCCGCCCCTCGGCCAGAAGCGGCCGCTTGGGCGCGGCGCCGTCACTGCCATCGCGGTTCTTGACCGTCACCGCCGGCAGGCCGCGGGTCACCCCCGCTTCGGCCAACGCCGCGGCATCGAGCACGAGATGCACCCCCGGGACCGCCCGCGCCTCTTCGAGGTCAAGCGGCCCCAGCACACCGTGCGCCACGTCCGAGCGCAGGAAATGCACATGCAATGCCCCCTCGGGCGCGGCGTCATCGACATAGCGCCCCTCGCCGGTCAGAAACCGCAGGTCCTCGACCCGCCGCACCGATTGACTGCGTCCGAACTTTTCCATGGCTGCCTCCGCCTCATGTCTCGCGCGGCACACACTAGCGGCCAAGGGCCGACAGACAAGCAACCCTTGGTTCTTTCTTGGAAAAAATACTCAATAACGCAACGTTGCCCAAAAGCGCGGCGTGTCAGTCTCGCCCACCGGGTGCGGCAAGCGTCACCACCTCGCCCACGCCATAGCCGTTGAACCGCGTGGCAATGGCCAGCGAATAGGCCCCCATGCCCTCGATCAGGATGAAATCGCCCTCCTGCACATCCGCGGGCAGGTGCAGCGGCTCGGGCAGCCGGTCGAGGCTGTCACAGGTCGGCCCGAACCCCACGCGCGGGCGCGGCGCACCATCGCGGGGCCGCCCGTCGGGTGCCAGAACCCGCAGCCGCGTGTTCGGCCCGATATCGCGCAGCTCGGCCAGCCCGCCGTAAAGCCCGTCATTGAGAAACACCGATCCGTCCCCCCGAATCGCCTTGATCCGGAGCCCAAGGGTGAAACTTTCGGCCACCATCGCCCGCCCGGGCTCGCAAACGAGGGTCGGCTGCACATCGAAGGCGGCATCGACCATGCCACCAATCCGCGCGAAAATCGCCTCGAGGTCCGGCGCCGCCCCGTCGCGATGCGACGCGAACCCGCCCCCCACGTTGAGCCGGGCAAGCTGCACACCCGCTTGCCGCGCCACATCCGCCGCCGCCGCGATATAGGCGGCCCAGGCTTCGGGATCGGCGCATTGCGTGCCGGGATGAAAACAGATCGCGGGTTGAAACCCGCGCCGCGCCACCTCGGCCAGGAGCGCGGCCGCCGGGCCGGGCGCCAGACCGAACTTGTCACCGAAATCGTAATGCGCACCCTTCACCGGCAGGGCAAGCCGCACCGACACTTCCTCGCCCGCGAAACGCGGTGCGCCCAGCTTGTCGAGCTCGCCCGGGCAATCGACCGACCACGAGGATACGCCCGCGCGCATTCCCGCCGCCACCTCGTCGCGCGACCGCACCGGGTTGTTGTAATGCAGCGCCGCGCCCGTATCCGCATCGCACACCAGCGCGATCTCGGCGGGGCTGGCGACGTCGAACCCGGTCACGCCCGAGGCCACGAGATTGTCCAGAACCGCGCGCGACGGATTGGCCTTGACCGCATAGGTCACCACCCCCGGAAAGCCGCGCAGAAATCGCCGCGCCGTGGCGCCCAGCCGCGCAGGATCAAAGAACATCACCGGTTGGTCGGGCCGGGTGCGGGCCAGGTACATGGCCGGATCGCTATGGGAAGCCTGTGGATACATCGCGTGCCTCATGGGTTGTTTTCACCCATCATGCGCAGGCTCCGGCCCGAAATCGCCCGTCAATCCGGCGGGATTGACTCTTTCTTTCGTCAGATCGACAGTATCACCATGCAAACCGACGAAACAGACGAAGCCCTGCTTGCGCTTTTGGCCGACAACGCCCGCCTGCCGGTGGCCACGCTCGCGCGCCGCCTCGGAATCGCGCGCACCACCGTCCAGGCCCGGCTCGACCGGCTGGAAAATTCCGGCGTGATCGCGGGTTACACCCTGCGCCGCGGGCACGAGGCCCGTCCGATGATCCGCGCAACGGCGCTCATCATGATCGAGCCGCGCCGCCAGCCCGAGGTGCTCGCCCGGCTCAGATCACTGCCCGCGGTGATCGAGGTGCATACCACCTCCGGGCGGTTCGACCTCATCGCCACCCTGACCGCCACAACCACCGAAGAGCTTGACGACACGCTCGACCGCATCGCCGAGGCCAAGGGCGTGCGCGGCTCGGAAAGCCTCGTCCACCTCTCGACCAAGATCGACCGGCGGCGGTAGGGTAACATGCCAGGTGGTGGGTATGCGCCCGCCTTCACACCATTGGCGTGCCTGCGCATGGAGGAGGAAGCCGCGCCATCGACGGGCCGCGGCGCGGCGATCCGAAGGTCGCGCTTTGCAGTTTATGCCCGCGACATCTTCCTCGCTTGCAGTCGTGCACTTTCATCACACCAATCGCCGGGCCGGCGATGGCGCGGCGATGGCGCGGCGGGGCTGCGCCCCTTGTTCCGCGCACGTACATTCCCTCGCCAGAGGGAACAAACCCGACAGAGTGGAGTTACCCTATCGCGGGTCGATCGGCCCCAGGTCGAAGGCCAGCTCGCGCTCGATCGCACAGGCCACGTCAAGGCAGATCACGTCATCCATCCGGTCGCCCACCACCTGCACCCCGAGCGGGATCGGTGACGCGTCCAGCGTGCGCACCGTCGCCGCTGGCAGGCCGAGCAGGTTGATCACATGCATGAAGCGCTGCGCCTTCATGATCTCGGGCACGCTCTCGGGCTCCTCGAAATCCTGGTCCGCGCGCATCGGCGGCTGGCCCGAGACCGGCATGATCAACGCATCGACATAATCGAACATCCGCGCCCATTCGCGCAGAATGGTCAGCCGCCGTGCCTGCGCCTGCAAAAGCCCCGCCACGTCCTGCGGCGGGTAAAGCTCCAGCATCGTGTCAACCAGCCCGTTGACGGCCTTCGACCCCATCTTGCGGATACCCTCCAGCATCATCACCTCGATCTCGGTATCGAGCAGAAGCCCCCATGTCTGCGCGGCCTCGGCGGCCATCGGCGGCGTGACCTCGACCGGTTCATAACCCGCCTGTTTCGCCGCGCCCAACGCGGCCTCGACCGCGCGGGCGACATTTGCGTCCACCCCGTCACCGAACGGATCGACGCACCAGCCGACCCGCCGCGGGCCGTCATCGCGCGCGCGCCCGCTGTCGGGTGCGGCATTCCAGAGCGGATCATCCGACGAGCGCCGCCGCAACACGTCATAGGAGAGGCGCACATCGCCCATGCTGCGGGCGATCATGCCCTGCACGCTCATCGACTGCAGGAGCGGCGGGCGCTCGGCCGGGGCCGAGGGGTTGAACGCGGGCACCCGCCCCATCGACGGGCGCAACGTCGCGCCGCCCACGCAATAGGCCGGGTAGCGCAGGCTGCCGCCAAGGTCGTTGCCATGGCCCATCACGCCCATGCCACAGGCCACCGCCGACGAGGCCCCGCCCGACGAGCCGCCCGAGGTCAACCCCTTGTCCCAGGGGTTGAGCGTTCGCCCCCAGATCGGGTTCGACGTAAAGAAGCGCAGGCTGAATTCCGGCGTCGATGTCCGCCCGATCACCACGGCACCGCCCGCGCGCAGGTTGCGCACCACCGGCGCGTCGCGTTCGCAGATCGCCTCGTTCAGCGCCGGGACGCCGTTGGGGTTGGTGCGCCCCTCGAAATCGACATTGGTCTTGACCGTCACCGGCAAGCCCCAGAGCGCGGGCAATTCCTTGGGGCGGTTGGCATCCATCGCCTCGGCCTGTTCCATCGCCGCCTCGTCCAGCGGATCGACCACCGCGCGCAGCCCCGGCTCGCATTCCGCCACCCGGTCCAGATGCGCGCGCGTCACCTCGGCCACCTTCACATCGCCCCTGGCCAGCGCCTTCGCGGTCGCGGTTGCACTCCACTTGATGATCTCGTCCATGTCGCTCTCCCTTCGTCTCCGGCACAGCAAAGCACGCCCGTCCCGCGCAGGTAAACGCTTTCCCGCCGCACGGGCAAGGAAACGCCGCGGCACGCTCGGCGTCCGCCCGCCCGGTCCGCTCCGGACGCAAAAAGCACCCTTCCCGCTTTCCCTTTGCGCCCTCATTGGATAGAGGATGCCGAAACCGCACCCGGATCAAGCAGGACCATTCATCATGGCAATGGACAAGACATTCAACGCGGCCGAGGCCGAAGCCCGCATCTACCAGGCATGGGAAAAGGCCGGCGCCTTCAAGGCGGGCGCCAACGCCTCGCGCGAGGAAACCTTCTGCATCATGATTCCGCCGCCCAACGTGACCGGCGCGCTGCATGTGGGACACGCCTTCAACAACACGTTGCAGGACGTCCTGATCCGCTGGCACCGGATGCGCGGCTTCGACACGCTCTGGCAACCCGGACAGGACCATGCCGGCATCGCCACGCAGCTCCAGGTCGAAAAGATGCTGGCGCAAACCCAGCAACCCGGCCGCCGCGAACTGGGGCGCCAGAAATTCCTCGAAAAGGTCTGGGAATGGAAGGGCCAGTACGGCTCGACCATCATCGACCAATTGAAACGCCTCGGCTGTTCCTGCGACTGGTCGCGCAACGCCTTTACCATGGCCGGCGCCCCGGGCGATCCGCGCATCGGGCACGAGAATTCCCCGGATTTTCACGACGCCGTCATCAAGGTCTTCGTCGAGATGTACAACCAGGGCTACATCTATCGCGGCAAGCGGCTGGTGAACTGGGATCCGCATTTCGAAACCGCGATTTCCGACCTCGAGGTCGAGAATATCGAAACCCCGGGCCACATGTGGCATTTCAAATACCCGCTCGCCGGGGGCGAAACCTATACCTATGTGGAAAAGGACGAGGACGGAAACACCATCCTTGAGGAGGAACGCGACTACATCTCCATCGCCACCACCCGCCCCGAAACCATGCTGGGCGATGGCGCGGTGGCGGTTCACCCCTCGGACACGCGCTATGCCCCCATCGTGGGCAAGCTTTGCGAGATTCCCGTCGGACCCAAGGAACACCGCCGCCAGATCCCGATCATCACCGACGAGTATCCCGACCCCGATTTCGGCTCGGGCGCGGTCAAGATCACCGGCGCGCATGATTTCAACGATTATGCCGTTGCCAAGCGCAGCGGTATACCCTGTTACCGCCTGATGGACACCAAGGGCCACATGCGCGCCGATGGTCGCGCTTACGCCGACGAGGCCGCGGCGGCACAGGATTATGCCCGCGGCACCCCCTTTACCGAGACCGAGATCGACGCGATCAACCTCGTGCCCGACCACCTGCGCGGCCTCGACCGGTTCGAGGCCCGCGAAAAGGTGGTCGAGGAAATCACCGCCGAGGGCCTCGCCGTTATGACCCGCGCCGACGATCCGCGGCTTGGCACCACCGCCCTCAAACCCGGCGCCGAGGGCGCCGAGGAAATCGTGCCGCTGGTCGAATCGAAACCCATCATGCAGCCCTTCGGCGACCGCTCCCAGGTGGTGATCGAACCGATGCTCACCGATCAATGGTTCGTCGATGCCGCACGGGTCGTCGGCCCCGCCCTCGACGCGGTGCGCGAGGGGCGCACGAAAATCATCCCCGAAGCGGGCGAGAAAACCTATTACCACTGGCTCGAGAACATCGAGCCCTGGTGCATCAGCCGCCAACTGTGGTGGGGCCACCAGATCCCGGTCTGGTACGGGCTTGACCTTGCGTCGCACGGGTTCAGGGACGACGAGGGCGACGGCGCGCTCGACCTTGTCGAGATGTCGCTCTTCCTGTCGCGCCAGCACCTGCTCCTGGGCGAGGAACGCCATCACGCGGCGCCCGATTTCGAGCATGTCAAGGTCGGCTTCCAGGACGTGCTTGCCGCCCTGCCCACCCCGCTCAACCACATGCGCATCATCGAGGTCGCGGACCGCGCCAGCGCCATTCACGAAATGGCCGAAGGCTTTGCCGAATACGAGGCGACGCAGGATCCGACGAAACTGGTCTACCCGCTCTGGCGCGACGCGGACGTGCTCGACACCTGGTTCTCCTCCGGCCTCTGGCCCATCGGCACGCTGGGCTGGCCCGACGACACCGAGGAGTTGCGCAAGTATTTCCCCACCGATGTGCTCGTCACCGGCTTCGACATCCTGTTCTTCTGGGTCGCCCGGATGATGATGATGCAGCTCGCCGTGGTCGGGCGCGAGCCCTTCCACACCGTCTACCTGCATCAACTGGTCCGCGACGAGAAGGGCCAGAAGATGTCCAAGACCCGCGGCAACGTGGTCGATCCGCTCGAAATCGTGGCCGAATACGGTGCCGACGCGCTGCGCTTCACCATGGCGCAGATGGCCGCGATCGGCGGTGTGCTCAAGCTCTCGACCGACCGGATCAAGGGCTATCGCAATTTCGGCACCAAGATCTGGAACGCCGTGCGCTTTGCCGAGATGAACGGCGTTTACGAGATCCCCGCCCCCGACGGCATCCCCACCCCTGAGGCCACGGTCAACCGGTGGATCGTGGGCGAGGTCGCGCGCACCCGTGAAACCGTCGATGCGGCCCTGGCCGAGTATCGCTTCAACGATGCGGCCAACGCGCTCTATGTCTTCACCTGGGGCAAGCTCTGCGACTGGTATCTGGAATTTTCCAAACCCCTCCTGCAAGGCGAGGACAGCGCCGCACGCGATGAAACCCGCGCCACCATGCGCTGGGTGATCGACCAGACGCTGATCCTGCTGCACCCGATCATGCCCTTCATCACCGAGGAGCTTTGGCAACAAACCGCCGAACGCGACGGCCAGCTCATGCTCACCGACTGGCCCGAATACGGCACCGACCTGATCGACCCAGCCGCCGACCGTGAAATGAACTGGGTGATCGCGCTGATCGAGGAAATCCGCAGCGCCCGCCAACAGATGCACGTGCCCGCCGGTCTGCACCTGCCGATGCTGCAACGCACGCTCGACGAGGCAGGCCGCGCTGCATGGGCGCGCAACGAGGTCATGATCAAGCGCCTCGCCCGCATCGAAACCCTGACCGAGGCGGCGGATTTCCCCAAGGGCACCGTCACGATTCCCGTCGAGGGCGGCGAGTTCGGCCTGCCGCTCGCCGACATCATCGACGTGGACGCGGAAAAGGCCCGCCTGCAAAAGACGCTCGACAAGCTCGCGAAAGAGATCGGCGGACTCAAGGGGCGGCTCGACAACCCAAAATTCGCCGAGAACGCCCCCGAAGAGGTGGTCGAGGAAGCCCGCGACAACCTCCGCGCACGGCAGGAGGAAGAGGCCACCCTCAAATCCGCCATGCAGCGGCTTGCGGAACTGGACTGACTTCGGGCTTCATCTTGCCGAAAATACTCCACGGGGGTCCGGGGGTGTGAAACCCCCGGTCCTGCCCGGCGGCTCACCCACCGCACGGTGCGTTAACCGGATTCCGCGCACCCGGCGCCGCCAACAGGGGGTGCACGGATGGCAGCCGGACAGCAGCCGGGACTCACCCCCCTGTATTGGGGGCGAAAACCCGCGTTAACCCCACCGCGCGGTCAGGTGAATTTCGGGGCGCGCTTTTGCATGTTGGCCGCGATCACCTCCATCTGGTGCGGCTTGCCGATAAGGTCCGCCTGCTCCCGGCTCTCGGCCATCAGAACCGCATCCTCGCCCTCATCCCCCTCGGCCACGGCGATCAAACGCTTGGCCGCCCGTATCGCGCTGGGGCTCTTTTTCGCAATCAATTCAGCTATTTGCCGCGCCCGCACCAGCGGATCGTCGGCGATCTCGCTGACCATTCCCCAGCCCAGCGCCTGATCCGCCGACACTTCCTCGGCCGTGTAGGTCAGCCGCCGGATCACGTCCGAACGCATCAGCTTCGGCATCAGCACCATGCCCCCCATATCCGGCACCAGCCCCCATTTCATCTCCATCACGGAAAGCCGAGTCTCCGGATGCGCCACCCGAAGATCCGCCCCCAGCGCCAGCTGCAACCCGGCCCCGAAAACCACCCCGTGCAGGCTCGCGATCACCGGCACCGGCACCCGGCGCCAGACCATTGCAACCTCCTGATAAAGATTGGTATTCTTTCCGGCGCGCCGCGGCATCACCACCGCTTCCGGGTCGCCTCCGGCCAGGGCCGCGAAACTCGCCACATCGAGCCCGGCACAGAACGCCCGCCCCTCGCCCGACAGCACCACGGCGCGGATATCGGCCCTGTCACACAGCGCCTCGCCCGCCGCCACGATCGCCTCGGCCATCTCGGTATCGACCCCGTTCATCTTGTGCCCCCGGGTCAGCGTCACATGGGCGATGTGATCCATTATTTCCGTTGTCACGCGTGCCATCGGCATTTCTCCCTTGGTCTGGGCCAAGATTGCCGCGTCATCGCAGCGCTGAGAACCCCTGACCCTGCGGCACACCCCATCAAGGCTTTGCTAACACGTTGGCTCCATAATCGGTCCAACACGGGGGCGCATTCGCCATCTTGCCGTGCCCCACGCATCCGGGTTAACTCGCGCCATGACACATGGACCGCGCCTGACCCGCCTTGCCCAAACCCTGCCCGCCACGGTGCCCTTCGTCGGCCCCGAGGCACAGGAACGCGCCCGTGGCGCGGCCTTCGCCGCCCGCATCGGCGCCAATGAAAACGTTTTCGGCCCCTCGCCCAAGGCAATCAAGGCCATGCAGCGCGCCGCCAGCGAGATCTGGATGTACGGCGACCCCGAAAGCCATGACCTGCGCGCCGCACTTGCCCGCCACCACGGTATGCAGCCCGAAAACATCATGGTCGGCGAAGGCATCGACGGGCTGCTGGGCTATCTTGCCCGGCTCACCATCGAACCCGGCGACCGCGTCGTGACCTCAGATGGCGCCTATCCCACCTTCAACTACCACGTCGCCGGCTTCGGTGGCGAGCTGATCAAGCTCCCCTATCGCGACGACCGCGAAGACCTGCCCGCCCTGCTGGAAAAGGCCGCCGAGACAGAGGCGAAACTGGTCTATTTCGCCAATCCCGACAACCCGATGGGCACCTGGACCGAAGCCGCCGAAATCGAGGCTGCCCTCGATTCGATACCCGAGGGCACGCTCTTGATCCTCGATGAGGCCTATGTCGAATTCGCCCCCGCCGGGATCGCGTCCATGATCGACATCGACGATCCACGCGTCATAAGGATGCGCACCTTTTCAAAGGCTTACGGCATGGCCGGTGCGCGCGTGGGCTATGCGATGGGAGCCGCTCCCCTCATCAATGCGTTCAACAAGATCCGTAATCATTTCGGCATGAACCGCGCCGCGCAGGCCGGCGCGCTGGCTGCACTCGACGATCCGCAATACCTCGCCAAGGCCATTGCCGACGTGGCCCATGCCCGTGAAGAGATCACCCGCATCGCCGCCGAGAACGGGCTCGTCGCGCTGCCTTCGGCCGCCAATTTCGTGGCCGTCGATTGCGGCGGCGACGGCGCCTTTGCCAAGTCCGTTCTGGATCAACTCGTCGCCCGTGGCATCTTCGTGCGCATGCCCTTCGCCGCGCCGGGCAACCGTTGCATCCGCATCAGCTGTGGCCGGCCCGCCGACCTGGCCCTTCTGGAAAAAAACCTGCCCGAGGCCCTCGCCGCCGCCCGTGCCTGACGCGATCTTTACCGTCTGTTCGTCTTTTCCGCGCTTAACTGCCCGGGAGAGGAACCGTCATGCAAGACAGCACCCACCGCGCAGCACCGGACCACACCAGTCCCGCACTCGTCCTGGCGCTGGTGAATCTCTTGTGGTCCTTCTTGCTGATCTGGGTCAGTTTCGGCCTGCCCGCCGTGCTGGTTCTTGCGGTATTGCTGAACTATCTGATTTCCCGCCTCGGCCATTGTCGCATGCGACAGGCTCGCGAGCCGAAGAACTGACACTCGTCTCTTTCTTGGGAAAAATACTCGAATCTTTGCCCCCCACACGCAGGACAAGGCCCAGCTTCAGCCCTCCACCCGGGCCAATTCTGCTGCCGCCGCCTCAAGCGCCCCGCTGCCCCGGGGAATGTCCAGCGCCGCGAATGCCGCCTCGACCCCGCCCAGCAAGCCCATGATCATCTGCGCATTCACATGCCCCATATGGCCCATCCGGAAAAAACCCTCGCCCTTCTCGTCTCCCGGCTCCGACATCCCCAGGCCAATGCCCAGCGTCAGACCGGCATGCTCCTCAACCCAGCGGCGCAGGCGCGGCCCGTGGGGCAGACCGATGCGCAACGCGGTGACCGCGTGCGAGCGATACGCGCGGTCCCGGATGTTGAGGGTGAGAGGCCCTTCCTGCCCCCACGTCTCGCAGGCCGCCCAGATCGCGCGGGCGTTGCGCGCATGCCGGGACCAGATTGCCTCGATTCCCTCTTCGCGAATCATGTCCAGCGCCTCGCGCAGCGCGAAAAGGTGGTGCGTCGGGGCGGTGCCGCCGAAATACTGGTAATAGATCTCGGGGTTGGCTCGCGGCCCCCAATCCCAATATCGGCTGACCCGCTTAACCCGCGCCCGCGTCGCGTCCGCACGGTCATTGAAGAAAACGAAAGCCAGCCCCGGCGGCACCATCAGCCCTTTCTGGCTTCCGGTAACGGCCACGTCGACGCCCCAGGCATCCATCTCGAACCGGTCGCAGCCCATTGAAGCGATGCAATCAGCCATCAGGATCGCGTCATGCCCCGCCGCGTCGATCGCTCCGCGCAACCCGGCCATGTCGTTGCGGACGCTTGACGATGTATCCACATGGGTTGCGATCACCGCCTTGATCCGCCCGTCACGATCACCACGCAGCGCCTCTTCCACCCGGTTCGGGTCGAGCGGGCGGGCATGCCCGAAATCTATCATCTCGACCTCGGCGCCCAGGCCTTCGGCCATGTCGGCCCAACCATGGCCAAAGCGACCCGTCGCTGGCATCAGCACACGGTCGCCCGGGTTGAGCACATTGGCCAGTGCCGCCTCCCAAGCGCCATGTCCGTTCGAAACATAAATTGCCGCGTGGCCCTCGGTCCGCGCCACGTATTTCAGATCGGGGAGGAGCGTGGCCGTCATCTCGTGCAGCGCACCCTCATATATGTTCGGCGCCGGACGGTGCATCGCCCTGAGCACCCTGTCGGGCATCACCGAAGGTCCCGGAATGGCAAGGTATTCACGACCACCAGTGTCTGACATCTTGGGGCTCTCCTGATATTTCGCGCGACATTAGCCGCTGCCCGACCGGCGTCAATCCCGTTCCGGCGTGGTGACAGCCTGCCTTGCCACATCGCGGCCCCTTGTCTACATGGGGCCTGATCAGGGCCGATACCCGGCCAATGAATGAACGGAATGCCGCGCATGACGCCGATCGCAAAATTCCACACCTGGCGGCGAAACCTGCGCGATGATCTCAAGGTCAGTTCGCTCGCCACGCCCGAGGATAGACGCAAGGCCAGACAGTACATGCTCTGGTTCGATCATGAGATCGTGCGTATTCCCTGGGCCAACTTTGGGCAGGTCGCACCCGGCGTCTACCGGTCCAACCAACCGACACGCGCGCGGCTCGAGAATTACGCGGCGCGCGGTATCAAGACGATCCTGTTCCTGCGCGCCGCGTCCCCTATCCCGCCATATCTCTTCGCGCGAGAAAACTGCGAGGCGCTCGGCCTCACACTGGTCGAGCGGAGCCTCTCTGCCCGCTCGGCGCCCAAACGCGAAAGGGTCATGGATCTGATCGCGACCTTTCCAACGCTGGAAAAACCGTTTCTGATGCATTGCAAATCCGGCGCCGACCGGGCCAGCCTCGCCTCGGTGATCTGGCTTCTGTCCCAGGAAGGGGCGAGCGTTGCGCAAGCCCGCAAGATGCTCAGCCCCCGGTTCATCCATTTCAAATGGACGAGAACCGGCATTCTTGACTATTTCCTCGACACATACGAGGCACGTAACGCCCGCACGCCGATCCGCTTCGCCGACTGGGTGGCCACGGAATATGACCCTGCCGCACTTCAGGCGGGCTTCGACGACAAGGTGCCACCGGCATGAGCGCGCCTGCCCCGCAACACGACCCTGCCGCGCCCGGCAGCCCCCGCAGCCGGGAACTGGTCACATGGATCTGGCGCGATTTCCTGCGCAGACATTGGATCGTGATCCTTCTCGCCTTTTGCTTCATGGCCCTCGAAGGCGCGATGCAAGGGGCGCTCGCCCTCATGATGCGACCCATGTTCGACGACGTCTTTGTTGCCGGTGAACAGGGCGCGCTCATATGGGTCGGTCTCGGGGTGATGGGCATTTTTCTAATCCGCGCACTGGCCGGACTCGGCCAGAAAACCGCCCTGTCCTATATCGCCCAGAATGTCGCCGCAGACATGCGCTGCAATCTCCTCGATGGAATCATGACGCAGGACGGAGGCTTTCACCAATCCCACCCGCCCGGTTTCCTGATCCAGCGGGTGCAGACCGACGTGACCACCGTCAACAACGTCTGGCCCAAACTCATGACCGGGCTGGGACGTGACCTCATTTCGCTTGTCGTGCTGATCGGGGTCGCGCTCTCGGTCGACTGGAAATGGACGCTCGTGGCGATGGTCGGCGCGCCTCTGCTGATCGCGCCAAGCCAGCTTGTGCAACGTTTCGTTCGCGCACGCGCGCGCGAAGCCCGCGATCTGGGAGCAAGGCTTGCCACGCGACTGGACGAAGTCTTTCACGGGATCATCCCGGTGAAACTGAACCGCCTCGAAACCTATCAATCCAACCGCTACAAGTCGCTCTCGCGCGATCTCATTCGCACCGAGGTCCGTACCACAGCAGGCTCTGCGGCCATCCCCGGTCTTGTCGATGTCATGGCCGGGATCGGATTCTTCGGCGTGCTCTACTACGGCGGGCGCGAAATCATCGAGGGTCAGAAAACGGTTGGTGAGTTCATGTCATTCTTCACCGCTATCGGCCTGGCCTTCGAACCGTTGCGCCGCATTGGCGCCATGGCAGGGCTGTGGCAAGTGGCGGCCTCGGGGCTGGAGCGGGTCAAAGATCTCTATGACGCCGAACCGACGCTCGTCTCTCCCAGCAACCCGGTCCCCCCACCCACAGGGGTGCCCGGAATCACGCTGTCTGACGTCCATCTGGCCTATGGCGACACCACGGTTCTGTGTGGGCTTGACCTGATCGCGGAGCCGGGCAAGACCACCGCGCTTGTCGGGGCGTCCGGCGCAGGAAAGTCAACCGTGTTCAACATTCTCACCCGGCTTGTCGATCCGCAGAAGGGCAAGGTCCGGATCGGCAATGTCGATGCCTCGGCCATGACCCTTGGCGACCTGCGCGATCTTTTCTCGGTGGTCAGCCAGGATGCGGCACTGTTCGACGAAACACTGCGCGAAAACATCCTGCTAGGCCGCACCGACGTCTCCGACGCACAGCTCGACAAGGTGCTCAGGGCCGCCCATGTCACCGATTTCCTGCCAAAGCTGGCCCAGGGGCTCGACGCGCAGGTCGGACCACGTGGCTCCAACCTCTCGGGCGGTCAGCGCCAGCGCGTGGCGATTGCCCGCGCGCTCTTGCGCGATACGCCCATCCTGCTGCTGGACGAGGCGACATCGGCCCTTGATGCCGAGTCCGAGAAGGTGGTCCAGGAAGCGCTTGAAAAGCTCTCCAAGGGGCGTACCACGATCGTCATCGCTCACCGGCTCTCGACGGTGCGCGACGCCGACCGGATCGTGGTGATGGACCGGGGCCGCGTCGTCGATCAGGGCACGCATGAGGAACTGCTTGCCCGCGGGGGTCTCTATGCCAGGCTTCACGCGCTCCAGTTCAAGACCGACGGCCCCACCGCCGACAGCGTTGCGCAGGCCAGGCTGGCCAAATCGAACGCGGGAAACAGCACCCCCTCCGAAGCGCCGCGTGGACTGATCTGGCGCCTGGCAAGACTCTTCTCGCCCTGACACCTGTTCAGGGACCTTTCGACACATATATTCAATGGGCGAACGGACAGGAGACGAAACCATGACCCGTGCGATCTATCGTATCACCGGACCAGACAGGGAAGCGTTTCTCCAGGGACTCGTGACCAATGACGTGGCAAAGCTCGCAGATGGCATCGTTTATGCCGCCTTTCTCACACCACAAGGGAAATACATCGCCGACTTCTTCCTGATTCCGGCGGACGATACCGTGCTTCTCGACATCGACGCCTCGATCGCCGCACCGACGATCCAGCGGCTTTCGATGTATCGCCTGCGCGCCGATGTGCAGATCGAGGAAACCGCCTTGCACCTTCACAGGGGGTCCGGCACCCCCCCGCCAGATGGATTCGCCGATCCGCGGCACCCCGACATGGGCTGGCGGGCGTATCGCGACACGCCGCAAGCAGATGATGAAATCGACTGGACCGCCCTTCGCGTCGCTCATTGCATCCCCGAAACCGGGATCGAACTCACTCCGGATACGTTCATTCTGGAGGCCGGATTCGAACGGTTGAGCGGCGTCGATTTCCACAAGGGCTGCTATGTCGGGCAAGAAGTGACCGCCCGGATGAAACACAAGACCCAGTTACGCAAGGGCCTTGCCCGTGTGCACCTTTCAGGTCCGGCAAAACCCGGCACGCCGCTCACTGGCGACGGCAAACCCGCCGGAGAGCTTCACAGCGTCGCGGGCGATCAGGCGATTGCCTACCTGCGCTTTGATCGGGCGGGCAACGGGCTCATGGCGGGTGACGTTGCGGTTACCTGGGAAAAAGACTGAGACTAGCTACACCAAAACAGGACCGGATCGCACCGGCCACGGTTGGCGCCCGGAAGCATTTCATCGCAACGGCCTGAGCTTCAGGCCCGTTCGGAATATTCCATCGTCTCGGTGTTGATGATGATCGCTTCGCCCTGACCGACAAAAGGCGGCACCATCACCTTCACGCCATTGTCGAGGATCGCAGGCTTGAAACTGTTGGCCGCGGTCTGCCCTTTCACCACCGGCTCCGTCTCGGCGATCTTGCATGTCACCTTTTGCGGCAAGGTGGCGTTCAACGCCTCGTTTTCATAGAATTCAACCTGGATGGTCATCCCATCCTGAAGGAACGGTCGGCGCTCCCCCAATATCTCGGCCGGAAGTTCGATCTGATCATAGGTTTCGGCATCCATGAAGACGAGCATTCCGTCGCTTTCGTAAAGGAATTGCTGGTCCTTCTGTTCAAGCCGCACCCGCTCGACCTTGTCGGCACTGCGAAAGCGTTCATTGAGCTTGGAACCGTTGCGCAGGTTTCGCATCTCGACCTGGGCAAATGCGCCGCCCTTGCCGGGCTTCACATGGTCGACTTTCACGGCCGCCCAAAGGCCACCGTTGTGCTCGAGGACATTTCCCGGGCGGATCTCGTTTCCGTTGATCTTTGGCATTGTGTCAAAACCGTTGCAAAAGGTTGATCTGTGTTTGGCCGCACCTATATCTGGGGCCAGTGCAAAGGGCAAGGTGACGAAATATCGTGTAGTATACACAGATGCCATGCATATTTGACATGGAAGGTATGCAGCTGCGGCCTATCCGAATCGAGAAAAACCCGTCATAAGGGGCTTCACGCCGAAATTGCAAGACCAATAAAAAAGGACGAAACATGAAGGATTTCGTTGACGGCACGGCCTTCAATAACGAACAAGGCAACCGTGCACGTAAACTGTTTGCAGCCGTTGTGCTGGCTGCTCTGGATGACGCGATTGCCGATGACAAGAAATACGGCAACGGCCCTGAGCAAATCGCCCGCTGGGCCCGCTCGCGCGATGGCCGCGAGGTGTTGAGCTGTGCCGGAATCGACCCCAATGAACGCGTTGTGAAGGGCCTTATGGAGTTCGTATCCAAGGGTGTGCGCACGTCAGTCGCCCTCTCGCGTGAAGAAAGCGAACGCCGCAATGCCGCTGCCGAACAGGCCGAGGCGGCCTGAACCGCGCCGAAAAATTGACTTCGAGATTTTGAAGCCGGCTTTCGCAGACAAGCGAGGGCCGGTTTTCATTTTGCAAGGTCGTTCAAGAAGCCCCGCAGTGCTGCCTTCGTGTCAGTCCAACTCGTGCGCCGCAAGTGCACGGTGGATTTCTCGGCGGACAAGCTTGCGAACATTGCGGGTAATCCGTTCGCCCAAGGTTCCCTGAAGCTCCTGGCGCACGATATCAGCGACCATTTCACGTAGCATTTCTTCGTCGATCAATGTCGCGTCTGCTCCGAAAAGGTCTACATCCTCATCGATCGGTTCGTCTTGGTCCGATGCATCGGAGTCACCCGTGTCTGGCTCCGCATTCGCAGGTTGCGGCTGATTATCTTCCAGCGCTTCGCGCGAGAATTCCTCACGCGCCACTCTTGCCGGATCCTGTGTGGTCTCATCAGCTCTGGATACGTGTTCGAAAACCGGCTCGGGCCCGGCTCCAACATCATCCGCGTCACCCATGACAAGCTCGGCCTCTTCGACTTCACCCATCCGATCCTCTTGCCAAACATGATCGGGTGAGTCGGTGCCGTCCTTGAGATCCTCAAAATGATCTTCCCAGGCAAGCGGTTCGACCGGCGTGCCTGCATAGGCGTCCTCGCGGTCGTCGCCATCAGGCTCCCAGTCGCCTTCCTGTTGCGCGACCACAGCTTCCAATTCGGTGATCCTCTGTTTAAGGCTCTCGCCTGCTTCTGCGGCACGCGCAGCCGGGTCGCCCGCGTTGGCGCCGACCGGTTCGGGCCCATGCCGATCATCGGATTCTTGCGAAAGCGCTTTATCCATGGCCCCGTCGAGCGCATGCCTGACAACGCTTTCAAGAGCCGCGGCCAATGCCTGACCTCCCTCCGTTGATGCGTCGTCCTCTTGACCTGTCGCCGACTCTTGCAATGCAGTTTCATCAAGGCGATCAGACGCATCCGACTCCACGGCACTTCCCGAGGCGGGCGCATCGGCGACCTCCGGATCAGGCACACGCAAAGCCGGGGTCAGGACGAGCATGTCATCCTGCGCTTTCTTCCCAGCAGACGCCGACGAACCCTTTTCCGTGTCCAACTGGCGTTCAGACTCATTTCGCTCGCTCGGACGCGTTTCCACGTTGCGGCCATTTTCGGACACCAGCCGCCGGATGGATGACAGGACGTCCTCGATTTCAACGTTTGTCACGGGATCATTCATACGATCATACCACTCTGCCTCACCGGAGATTGTAGCGCGGCGGAAAGATTCCCACAACAGATAGGGCGCGCATTAGGCGTCTGCCACTATTTCTTACCCAAGGAGCGCAAAACCTTGTCAAGTTGCCGACCCTGACGCGAGTTGTTGGTCGGAGCGTCCTTCACCAGGTTGTAATAGGCCGTCGGGTCGTAACGCGGCACCGAAAGGTTCAGCCTCTCAACGGTGAGATACCCCATAGCCGAAAGCAGATTATAGGCAGCAACATGCTCGTCCACCATCGCCGAGGCCCGGTTGGTCTGCGCATCGAGCAATTCCTGCTCGGCATCCAGCACATCCAGCGTAGTGCGCGCGCCCAGCGTCGCCTCTTCACGAACCCCGCGAAACGCCTCACGCGCCGCCCGGACTTGGCGTTCGCTGGCGTCCCGGCTGGCTCGGGCGACCCGAAGCCCCGCCCAAGCATTGCCGACGGCCAACGCAATATCGTGACGTACGACATGCAACCCCGCACGCGCCTGATCTCGCTGCGCCATCGCCTGCCTGGTCAGCGCACTCAATTGCCCGCCCTGGTAGATCGGGCCGCCAATCTCGACCCCGACACTGCCACCATTTGAAAACCCATTGTCATCGAGGCTTTGGGTCAAACCGTAGCGCCCGGTCAATCTGACCCGCGGTTTCGTGGCTGCCTCGGCCGCCAGGATCGCGAGTTCCGCCGCTGTTACCTCGTGTTGCACCTTGAGCATTTCGGGATGGGTCCGCAGCGCCACCGACTTGGCCGCTTCCACTGACTCCGCAGTCGCCGGCACACGGCCAAGATCGCTCAAGGAGCCGGGCTTGCGACCGACCGCTGCGCGAAATTCCTCGTTAGCCTGCGCCAGTTGCCCCTCAGCTGCCGACAAGGCGGCGCGTGCCCCGGCAAGGCGGGCCTCGGCCAGTGACACATCGGTGCGAGTCACTTCTCCAACCTCGAAGCGATCGCGTGCTGCCCGGAGCTGTTCTGTGATCACGCGGACATTGTTCTGTCGCAGTTGCACGAACTCATTCTGCCGCTGGACCTCCAGGTACGCGGTCGCAGCGCGTAAAAGCACCCGTTGTTCCGCCGATATGAGCGCCTGGCGCGTCGCCAGAACGGATTCTTTCTGGACGTCGATACCAATCTTGCTGCGCCCGAAATCGTACAGCAACAGCTCCGCCGCCAGACCGATCGTCGCTTCCGTGTCAGATGATGACCGCGATGCAGCCATGGCACCGGGGGTAAAGCTACGGCCGCGCGAATGGGTCACATCCGCCGACCAGTTGAGAATGGGTCTGAGCGCGGAAACCGCGATCGCCACATCCTCGTCGGCGGCCCTCAGCAATGCGCGGTTTTGCTCGATCAAGCCGTTATGTTGATAGGCCGCCGCCATCGAGTCAATCACCGTTGTTTCGGCATAGGACGCCAAAGGCACGGCAAGAGCAAATGCCGTCGCAGCCACGAGACGCGTCAGGAGTCGTCGTTTCAGCCCAATCCAGATCATGCCGACATCGCCTCAACTTCCTTCAACCGATTGCCCTTTCAGAGGGCAAAAGCCACATGTTTCTCAAAACCAGGCAACACCGGCGCTCCCGCGTCGAACGCAACCCGCCAGTTCATCCGACCATCGAGCTTGTATCCGATTCGCACTTGCCCGGTCCCAAATTCGCCATCGAACAGTACTGCCATCCGCCCGCCGTCCTTGAGTTGATCAATCAATCCGTCCGGAAGGCAAGCCACCGCTCCCTCGAGGAGAATTACATCATAGGGTCCGTGCTGGGCTGCTCCCTCAGTCAAGGGCCCCTCGTGCATCACCACATTGTCAGCACCAGCCTCGACAAGGTTCGATTGCGCCTCCTTTGCAAGGGGCTTCTGCTCTTCAACGGCCACGACCGCCTCGGCCATGCGTGCGAGCACCGCTGACGAATACCCCAGCCCGGCCCCGATATCGAGTACAAGCTCATCACGCTGGATGTCCAAGGCATCCAGCATTTTCGCCAACGTCCGCGGGTCAAGGATGACCCGGTTTTTGCCAATCTCGATATGCTCGCCCATATAGGCCAATTCACGCTTGTCGAGCGGGACGAACATTTCGCGCGGGACAGATAGCAGGGCGTCGATAATCGGGTATTTCGTGACGTCCGACGGTCGAACCTGTGTGTCCACCATCATCGTGCGGCGCATGGCGAAATCTGTCATCTTCTGAGCCTGTCGATAGCTGTCGGAATCCTGTTCCCGTGTTCTGACACATCTACGGCGTGCCGGCAATCTCTGCTGCACCAATCACGACAACATAGGTCACTAGCCTTACCCGCAACCGCGCCATGCGCGGGCAACCAACATCCTCTTTCTATCGCTCAAATCCCTTACGCGACATCTGGACAAGCCAGACAAAAACCGCGATAAGACCGGCCTAGCACCACGGCTGGCGAGTTGGCGGAGTGGTGACGCAGCGGATTGCAAATCCGTGTACACCGGTTCGATTCCGGTACTCGCCTCCATTTGTTTTCAAGGGATTAGCAAATTTTCTCTTGGTCCGAGATCGTGTTCAGGAAAAAGTTCAGATAGTCCGCTTTTACTCCAAACCGGTTTGGCCGTGAACATTGCCGGGCCATCGGGAAGCCTTGCGGTGGTCCTGTCGTCGATCGCGCGCCCTCTGACACATCTTTCAGGCGTAGTGTAGATTTCTCTGTAAGCTCTGAAAGGCAATCAGGCCTTCGCCGCATTTTGCCGCACCCGCCACTGCGAAAGCGGACACAGCGCTGGCGTTTCGACAATCGGGCGCAGCGTCGGGCTCAAACGCGAGCGGCAAGCCGCTCTTAAATCTCCAAGTCGCCACAAAGAGGTTGCCACGCGCGAAGCTCACGCCGCCATTTTGCCCTGCAAGAATGCAAGTCCCAAGAAGTGCGCGAGCGCCGCCATGCGCGTAACACAGGGCCAGATTCAGATCGGACAAGAATGGCAGGAATTTCTATCTGCTGCATTGTAGACGGTCCGGGCTATTGCAGACCCGTGGTTGCCCTATCAACCCGTATTCGAGCGTTCAGCGACCGACCATTGGAGCGCAGAACGCTTGATCCGACTGCATTATTGGGCAATGGTGAAAGCAGGAGAAGCGCTGTTTGGGCAATGACGCGTCAATCTGTTGACAGTGATGGCGTGTCATTTGCGATAGAGTGATGGTGTCATCCCGTCTGACCGGATGCCCTGGGGTGGAGGTAAGGTCTATGATTGTCGCCAAACGGGCAGAGGCGGTCGGAGTGGTCGGCTTCCATATCGATGCTAACGGCAATGGACCGATGCACGCGGTGTCGATCACCAATCCCAACGGATCCTGGGACAAGCATTGCATGCAGCTGAACCGGATCAAGCCCAATACCAAGGTGAAGAATACCACGTTGGCTTACGAGACCGTTTCGATCAATTGGCTTGAGGATGACAATCCAAATGTCGCGGCAAACTGCATCGACCGACATCTGGAGAAAAGGGGCGAACAGACTGCCATCATCTGGGAGCCGGACGACCCCAAGGACGCGACGCTACACATTTCTTGCAAGGCATTGCATGCGCAATCCTGCAAGATGGCCAAAATCCTCAAGTCGATGGACGTGGGGCGTGGCGGCCGGGTGGTGACGAGGACCGCCGCCTGAGAGACAACTCGCGCCGGGATGGTCCCGGTCGGGTTCGATTAAGACACTTGACCAAAGGGAGGAAATGATTTGGCACTCACGGAGCAAGAAAAAGAATCGGCCAGAGCATATTGGAAAACCAATGTGCGCATCATTCTTATCAGCCTGGTAATCTGGGCCCTCGTCTCGTTCGGCTTCGGTATCCTGCTGCGACCGATGCTTGCGGGGATTTCCATCGGCGGGACCGACCTGGGGTTCTGGTTCGCACAGCAGGGATCTATCTTGGTGTTCCTGGCGCTGATCTTCTTCTACGCTTGGCGGATGAACAAGCTTGATGCCGAACACGGCGTTGGTGAAGAATAGAGAGGGGCAGGGACAGATGGATCAGTTTACAATCAACCTATTGTTCGTGGGCGCGAGTTTCGCGCTCTACATCGGCATCGCCGTCTGGGCACGCGCAGGCTCGACCAGTGAATTCTACGCTGCCGGTCGCGGGGTTCATCCCGTCACCAACGGTATGGCCACCGCCGCGGACTGGATGTCGGCCGCATCCTTCATCTCGATGGCCGGCCTCATCGCCTTCACCGGCTATGACAACTCGTCCTTCCTGATGGGCTGGACCGGTGGTTATGTGCTGCTGGCGCTGCTGCTTGCGCCATATTTGCGCAAGTTCGGCAAATTCACGGTCAGCGAGTTCATCGGTGACCGGTTCTACAGTCCGACCGCGCGCCTGATCGCGGTGATCTGCCTGATCGTCGCGTCTCTGACCTACGTGATCGGCCAGATGACTGGTGTCGGAGTGGCCTTCGGCCGGTTCCTGGAGGTCAGCAACACGCTCGGCCTCTTGATCGGGGCTGTGGTTGTTTTTGCCTATGCGGTCTTTGGCGGGATGAAGGGCGTGACCTACACCCAGGTCGCACAGTATGTCGTGCTGATTACCGCCTACACGATCCCGGCGGTTTTCATCTCGCTGCAAGTGACCGGCAACCCGCTTCCGATGTTCGGCCTGTTCAGTGAACACACGGCCAGCGGGCAGCCACTGCTCGAACGGCTTGACCAGATCGTAGATGAGCTGGGCTTCAACGAGTATACCGTGCATCACGGAGATACGCTGAACATGGTACTCTTCACCCTGTCGCTGATGATCGGCACGGCAGGTCTGCCGCATGTCATCATGCGCTTCTTCACGGTGCCGCGTGTGGCCGATGCGCGCTGGTCCGCCGGCTGGGCGCTGGTCTTCATCGCACTTCTTTACCTGACGGCTCCGGCCGTGGGAGCGATGGCACGGCTCAACATTACCGAACTGATGTGGCCGGAAGGCACCGACGGCCAGGCCGTCTCGGTCGAACAGATTGCGGACGATCCCGAGTACGACTGGATGGCGACGTGGCAGACGACCGGCCTTCTCGGCTGGGAGGACAAGAACGGTGACGGTCGCATCCAGTACTACAACGATGCCGACGCAGACATGCAAGCACGGGCCGAAGAAGAAGGCTGGGAAGGCAATGAGCTGACCAACTTCAACAATGACATCCTCGTTCTGGCCAACCCGGAGATCGCCAACCTGCCGGGCTGGGTGATCGGTCTGGTGGCTGCAGGGGGCATCGCTGCCGCACTTTCCACTGCCGCGGGGCTGTTGCTCGCAATTTCGTCGGCGGTCAGTCACGACCTGGTGAAGGGGCGCTTCAAGCCGGATATCTCGGAAAAGGGAGAGCTTCTGTCGGCGCGGATCGCGATGGCCGGGTCCATCGTCCTTGCCTCGTATCTGGGCCTCAATCCGCCGGGCTTTGCTGCGGAGACCGTCGCGCTTGCCTTTGGCATCGCTGCGGCGTCGATCTTTCCCGCGCTGATGATGGGCATCTTTACCAAGGTGAACAACCACGGCGCTGTGGCGGGTATGTTGACCGGCCTGATCGTCACGCTGGTCTACATCTTCCTGCACAAGGGCTGGTTGTTCGTTCCTGATACGAACAGCTTCACGGATGCCGACCCGCTTCTCGGAACTGTCAAATCCACAGCCTTCGGTGCGGTGGGTGCGATGCTCAACTTCATCGTTGCCTTTACCGTGTCCAAGATGACAACGCCGATCCCGCAGGAGGTCGACGACCTGGTCGAAAGCGTGCGCGTGCCGAAAGGCGCGGCGGCAGCTGCGGCCGACCACTGAGAAAGACAGGCAGGGGCGGCGCATGCTGCCCCTGCCCGCACTGGCGCCCACTGGTATTTTTGGCAGGAATCGGGTGCATTTGATTGACTTCACTCACCAGATCCAGGCGGAGCCGACCGGCATGAGCGATGCGGACCCCAGTTTGATCGAGACACTGTGTCGTCATGCACCGTTCGATGATCTGTCCGAGGATTTGCGTGCGCGCATCGCTCCCGACCTTCGACTAATCGAGATCGGCGCGGACGAGATGCTTGCCCGCAAAGGCGACACGCTGGACGGGCTCTACCTGATCGAAAACGGCGGTTTTGACATGCGGGCAGGCGCACATGACCTGGTTGCGCATCGTGGCCCCGGCGAGATCATGGGCGAGCGTGGCCTGCTGCGCGATGGGAAGGCACAGCTTGACGTTCGGTCGACCGAGGCCGCGCGCCTGATTCTGGTTCCCAAGGCGCATTTCAACACACTGATGGCGCGCAGCGGCACCGTGGCCCGCTGGTTCGCACGTGCCCGACCCAACGATCCGGACGAGACTGGGCCCAATGCCATTGGGCTGACGGCGCTGCAAGTGTCGGACCTGATGTCGAAAAAGCCGATCACCTGCACGGCCGATGCGACGATTTCAGATGTGGCACGGCTGATGCGCGACCACGGCATCTCTTCGGTGGTGGTGATGGCAAATGACAGCCTTGCCGGCATCGTCACCGTTCGAGACTTGACGCACAAGGTGCTGGCCGAGGATATGGACGGCACGGTCTCGGTCGGTCAGGTGATGACCCCCGATCCTGTTACCATTTCACCGGACAGTCTCGGCCTCGACGCGCTCATGAAACTGGCTGATCTAGGCGTCAATCACCTGCCAGTGGCCAAGGATGAACGCGTCGTGGGCATGATCGGAAGGACCGATCTCTTCCGTCAACAGGCCGCAACGGCCAGTCACATGGTTGCCGATATCGCAGGCGCACAATCAGCGCAGGACATGGCGCATGTAATGGAGCGCGTGCCGGGGCTTCTGGCACAGCTTGTGCAGGCCGGCGTCAAGCCCGGTTCAATCACCCGGCGGATCACCGACATCACCGATGCCATCACCCGCCGCCTTTTGACGCTGGCCGAGGAAAAGCTTGGCCCGCCGCCGGTCTCCTATCTCTGGGCAGCCTGCGGTAGCCAGGGCCGGCGCGAGCAGACCGGCATCAGCGACCAGGACAATTGCCTAATCCTCGACGACGCCTTCCGCCCCGAGCATGACGCCTATTTCGCTGAGATGGCGCGGTTCGTCAGTGACGGACTGGACACTTGCGGCTTCTTCTACTGCCCCGGTGACATGATGGCGACAAATCCGCGCTGGCGTCAGCCCCGCGGAGTGTGGCGAAACTATTTCGACCGTTGGATCAGGCAGCCCGACAACGAGGCGCAGATGCTGGCCTCCGTGATGTTCGATCTGCGCCCCATCGCGGGAGAGTTCGCACTTTTCGAGAACCTCGAGCAGGAGGTTCTGGCGACTGCGAAGAGGAACTCGATTTTCGTAGCGCACATGATCTCGAACTCGCTCAAGCATACCGTTCCGCTCGGTTTCTTTCGCGGCTTCACACTGATCCGATCGGGCGAGAACCGAAACACTATCGACCTCAAGGCTTCCGGTGTCATCCCGGTGGTCGATCTGGGGCGGATCTATGCGCTTCTGGGGTCACTCACAGCCTCGGGCACCCGCGACCGGATCGAGGGCGCGAGAAAGACGGGGGTGATCTCGGAAAGTGGCGCGCGGGACCTGCTTGATGCCTACGACCTGATCGCCGAGACCCGGCTGCGCCACCAGGCGGGGCAGGTTGCGCGTGGTGAAGAGCCGGATAATTTCATGAACCCTGCCGAGATGTCGGATCTGGAGCGCAATCACTTGCGCGATGCCTTCATGGTGGTCAAGACGATGCAATCTGCCATCGGGCAATCCAGGGGGGCACGCGAGTAGATCATGTTTTTCGAGCTTGTCGCGACATTCGCTGCGGGGATCGCGGCCGCTGGTCTGGCGCTCATAGCCGGGCATCTCAGTCGTGGGCGCCTACCGCGCTGGTTCGCGTCGGTGGCGGCGGGCGCGGCGATGCTGGGTTATGCGATCTGGTCGGAATACACTTGGGCCGCACGCACGGTGGACGGGCTGCCCGACGGGGTCGAGGTACTCAGAACCGTCGAAGAAGCACGCTTCTGGAAGCCCTGGACCCATGTGGTGCCGCAAACCACACGGATCATGGCGCTGGACCGTCAAGGGGTCCAGACCAAGGCGGACGCCCAAGGAATCCTGCTTGCGGACGTATATTTGTTTGCGCGATGGACGCCGCCCGCGAAACGCCCGCAACTGGTGGATTGCGACGGGCGCGCGCGCGCCGATGTGAGTACCGCTGCACTGGCAGACCCGGACAAGGCCAATTGGAGGAGTGTGGACGGCGATGATCCGTTGATCGAGGCGCTGTGCCAGTCGTGACACAGCTTGGCATGACCGGGAGAGGAGGCCCGCAATGTCGCAAAAGACCGTTCTGCTTGTCGAGGACGAGGATAACATCGCGCTTGCGCTCACCCATCTGATCGGGCGCGCGGGCTTTCGCCTCCGCCGCGAAGCAACGGGAAACGCCGCGCTCGCCGCCCTGCGCGAGGACCCGCCCGACCTGGTCGTACTCGACGTGATGCTGCCGGAACGATCGGGCTACGAGATATGCGAGATCATTCGCCGCGATCCCGATCTCTCGGGAATCAAGGTGCTGATGATCACCGCGGGCGCTGGTGACGTGGCGCGCCGCAAGGGATTGGCTGTGGGTGCCGACGCCTTCATGACCAAACCCTTTGCCACGGCCGATCTGACCGCGCGCATCACCCAGATGTTGGGAGAGGGCAGCGATGATTGAACGTCTGTCGAGGCGTCTGGGGCTGCGGCTCCGGTTCGCGCTTTTCTTCGCAGCGCTCGGCTTGGGGGGCACTGCGCTTATCGGTACGGGGCTCTGGATTGGCCACGCGCGCAGCGGCGGACCGATTGACGGCTTCGTGATCGCGGGCGTACTTGGTGGACTCGGTGTGCTGGGCCTGTCGGTGTGGATTGGGCTTCTTTTCGACGAAAACGTCGCCAAGCCAATCCTCGCACTCGCATCGGACCTGACGACCCGTGCGCGCGCCGATGTAGATCTGGATGTCGATGAGAGCCAGGCTAGGCATCTCGGTGCGCTCGCACCCGCCGCCAACGCCATCAACACCGCCCTTTCGGAGGCCCGCGCCGCTCGGCAAAGGGCGATCGCGCGGGAGACCGCCCGCATCGCCCGCGAAAAGGCGCTTTTCGAAGCGCTGTTTCGGGACCTGGGCGAGGGCGCAGTGGTCGCCACGCCAGACAATCGCGTAATGCTTTACAACCGTATGGCGCAGGATCTTCTGGGCGATATCGGGCTGGACCGCCCGCTTTCGGCCTTTCTGCGTCCTGAGCCGATCACTGACGCGCTGTCACGCATGCAGAAGGCACGCGTGCGCGGCGAGGTCACGGCCGAGACCTTTCTCGCTGCCTCGGCCGATGGCGCGCGGTTCATGCTGGGCCGCGTGAGCCCGATCCTTTCAGACGAGGAACTGTCGGGCCATGTCCTGATCTTTCAAGACGCAACCGAGGAACTCAGCACACATGCCAAGCACGACCACCTTTTCACGGCGCTGATGGAGGGCGTCCGGCGGCCTGCCGGGACCATCGGCGCGTTGCTTGAGTTGACGGATTCGGACGAGGATCTGACACCCGAGACCCGTGAACGGGTGCGGCAGGGAATCAAGGACGAGGTTGCACGCCTCTTTGCTTGTGTCGACGACATGGGCAAGCGTCACGCCATGATAAAATCACGCCGCTGGCCCATGTCACCAGTCGCTGCGAACCACATCTTCGACGGCATCAGCGCGGGTGCCGACACGCCGCTCAGGATCATCCGCAGCGAGGCAATGCTCAGCTGTGACGGGTTCGCGGTCATCACACTGCTGCGCATTCTGGTCGGGCATCTGTTTGAGCAAGGCACCCGCGACGCTCTGACCCTTTACGTTGAGGAAGACGCCGCCGAGACGCGCCTGATCCTTGGCTGGCAGGGAGAGCCTGTGACCGACGGCCAGCTTACAGAATTGCTGTGCAACCCACTCTCGCCCGCCTATGGAGAATATTCCGGCCGCGATGCATTGAACGCACATCAGACCGACCTGTGGTCCGAACCGGAGGATGGCGGCTACCGGATCGTGCTGCCGCTCGCCTCGGCAAACCCGCCCCTGACCCCCTGCGATGCCCGGCCCGAGTTCTACGATTTCAACCTGCCGGAGGCGCCCAAAGGCGATATGTCCAACACGCCATTGTCGGAGCTGAGCTTCGTGGTCTTCGACACTGAAACCACGGGGCTGTCGCCGCGCGGCGGCGACGAGATCGTTCAGATCGCCGGGCTGCGGATCGTCAACGGGCGCATCCTGCATGGCGAAACTTTCGAAACCCTGGTCAATCCCGGCCGGTCGATTCCGGCGGCCTCGACACGGGTGCATCACATCACCGAAGAGATGGTGGCGGATGCGCCCAGCATCGCCGAAGCTGGGCGACGTTTTCACGATTTTTGCAAGGGCGCGGTGCTTGTGGCCCATAATGCACCCTTCGATCTGGCCTTCCTTCGACTGAAGGAGAACGTGATCGGGCGGCGGTTCGACAACCCGGTGCTGTGCACAGTGCTGATGTCGGCGGGGCTATTCGATCACAGCGGGCAGCACACGCTTGATGCGCTCTGTGACCGGTTCGGCGTGCATATCCCCCCCGAGGCGCGGCACACCGCCATGGGTGACGCCGTGGCCACTGCCGAGGTCTTCGTCCGCATGTTGGGGCTGCTGGAGGCAAAAGGCGTCACCACGCTCGGCGCGGCAATCGCTGAAGAAGGCCGCATGACGAAGATCCGCAAGGCGCAGGCCTACTGACAGCCGGTCCGCCCCGGATCTTCTACCGGGTTTTGGCGAGATTTTTCCGGCTTCGATGAGCTTGACGGGCTGGTGCCCCTCGATTCCATCAGCGTGATCGGGCCCTTGTTGCCAATCACGCCGTGTGGACATGCCTCGCTTCAGCATCTACGCACCGCCACCCTTTACAACTACTTCACCGATTTCGGCTTGTCGCAAATCGCGGTCAGCGCCGACAGTTTCACCATACACGGCGAGCCGCTGCGCGATCGCGATCGGCTAGTCTGGACCGTCAATTTGAGGTCGGCAGTCTAGCTGGTGCTATTGCTCCGGCCCCAAAACGTGCGTCAGGCCCGCTTGATCAAGCGTATCAGGAAAAGCACGATCACCGCGCCAATGGTGGCGTGGATGATGGCACCTGCAATGCCGCTGCCGATGCTCAGACCCAGCCTCGGCAAAACGAGACCAGCCACAAAGGCGCCGACGATCCCGATCACGATATTGCCGAGAAGGCCGTAACCGTAGCCCTTGACGAGCAGCCCCGCAAGCCAACCGGCCACGGCACCTACGAGAATTATAACGAGCAGACTTTCGAGAGCCATTTTGGATCCTTCCCATTGTACGTCCATTCATCCGAATACATCGAATGCGTATTGCTGCAAGAACACCGCATCATGCGGATTAGTACCTGTGAACCCCGCAATGTCTCGCATGTTACCGAACACCTGGACAGCAAATTCGCTGCAATCCTGAGCTGTGGTCTTGCGCCCTCAATGGAACAACCGATGAAACTGAAGCTCGACATCGATCCCGACATCGTCGCGGTGATGGCCGCCAAGGTAGCAGCCGGGGAACGCGCTGTCACGGCCGCCATTCACGAGGCCGGGACCGGGTTGAAGACTGCGTGGCGGTTTCAGATCACCAGCGCAGGGCTGGGACCCCGGCTCGCCAACTCGATCCGAAGCCAGACCTATCCCAAGGCTGGCGAGAGCCTCGCTGCCGCGGCGCTGTTCTGCTCCAAGGCGCCAATCATCGTGGGCGCGCGAGATACGGAGCCGCTGATCCGCTCGAAGAACGGGCTCTGGCTGGTGATCCACTGCCGGCGGCTGGCAAGGCCCTGCACGGCGGCAGGATTAGGCCCGGAGAGTGGGAGCGACGACGCCGTCTGTGCCTGCGCTTCGTCTATTGGCGGACGGGCCGAGCCTGCTGGTGGCGGAAGGACGGCTGAACACGAAAGGGCAGACGGTCGTGTCGCGCTTCAAGATCGGGCGTGGCAAGGTCACGACACGAGCTGACATTCAACAGGACTGTGCGTGCACGTCACAACTGTTGTCACAGTGACGGAAGCAAGAAACGCGACATCCTCGCCGAACCCATCCGCGAGCTAGCCAAGCTGGTCGACACAATTCCCGATGTGTTCGACTTTGGGGGGTGAATATGCACGAACTGGACCAACACGGCGTTCGGCGGCCACCGACAGTGGTTTCTGTGCCCGCCCTGTGACTGGCGCTGCGCCATCATCAGTCGCAAAACCGTCAGACCGCTTTGGGGCCGTCACGTATGCATGGACGGATATTGTCTGGGTGAGCGCATGTCGTCACATGATTGGCAGTTGCACAAGACCCTCAAGATCCGAGAATGTATGGGACAGAAACCGGCGGTATGGGTTTTTGTTGGTTTATGGCTGTTCTAGCACGCAGAATATTCTATGACAGGCATAGCGTGGACTTGGAAAAACCATGGATCTTGATGTGACTGACCGCGACATTCCTACTTCTGGCCTGATCGTGATTGGACCGCCCTTGGCTGATGGTGCACTTGATGACCTGCTGGCGAGTGCCAAAGGACAGGTGGTTCTGGTCGAACCCGACCCCTCTCGGGCACTGCGGCTCCGGGCTCTAGAGGGAGTGCGGGTGATTGACGCGGCGATTGGGCAGAAGGCCGGACAGAATTCACTGGTGCAATTCAATTTTCCTGGACTGCGCAGCCTGTTTGCCCCGACAGCGGCCTTGAAGGAGGCCTTGCCGGGCCTTCGCGAAGTAGGACGCATGACAGTCGCGGTGATGACGCCCGCGGAACTGGCCCAAGAGCTGGAGGATCTGACAGGCCCCCTGGCGCTGCATGTCAATGCACCCGGGGCCGAGATGACGATCCTGGAAGGACTGGCTGCGCATGGGTTCCTGGCACGGGTTGCCCACTTGCAGCTGCGCTGTGGTACCGTGCCGATGGTCGAGGGCGCCGCGTCGCGCGCCGTCCTGCAAGACTGGGTTCTGAAACAGGGTTTTACCCTCACGGGTAATAGCTCCGACGATCCTGACTGGGCAGAGCTTGATTTTCATGTCGATCTGGTGGCGCGCGCCCTGGACGAAACCCGTGCCGAACTGGCTACTTCAATAGAGACCGGCAAGAAACAGCAAACGCAGATCGCGGCCTTGGAAAAGGATTTGTCTGATAGCCGGGCGGCTCTGAAATCGCGCGAGGCGGATTTGGCGAAAGCCAATGACGAGCGCGATACGGCGCGTGGACAGGCGGAAAACCGTAGCAAGCGGATCGCCGAGCTGGAGAACACGGTGAATGAAACACGCCGGACCCTGGCAGAGACTGAGAAGGCCTTGGGCGATGCTCAGCAAAACTTGGAAGAAAAGTCGGATGCCCTGAAAGACCGGGACCAAAAGATCGCGACCCTGGAAAAGGAATTGTCCGATAGCCGGGCGGCTCTGAAATCGCGCGAGGCGGAGTTGGCGAAAGCCAATGACGAGCGCGATACGGCGCGTGGACAGGCGGAAAACCGTAGCAAGCGGATCGCCGAGCTGGAGAACACGGTGAACAAGGCGCAGGAAGACACGCAGCAGGCCAAGTCGGATCTCGGGGTGGCGCTTCGGATGCAGATGCTGGCGCAATCGGATTTGCAGGAATTGCAGGTACGATTCCGCGAAGTTGAAAAAGCCCGCGCATCGCAGCAAGCTTTGTTGGAAAAGCTGACACCAAGATTGCAGCAGGCCGCCCATCAACTTCAGCAGTTGCATCTTGCCGAGAACAATCTGGATGTCCCAGACCCTGCGGCCATCGACGACCAAGGCCCGACCGATGAGTCGGCAAAGCCCCCAAAGGCCAAACCCACTCCCAAAGCCCCTCGGAAAGCACAGACAAAAACAACCCGCAAACCGAGCAAGAAGACCGGTTCCAGATGAACGACCCGTCCAGCCCGAAATACCTGCAAGCCAGTCTGAACGAAACCTTGGAGATGCTGCACGACTATGCGGTTAACCACCCGGAAACTCTGTCCGACGTTGCACCGCTGCCCAGCCTGCTGTCCCAGTGCGAGGCGCTTTGCGAGGCTGCGCCGCCATCCACGCCGGTGCGTTCGATCCACCACTTGGCCTGTTCCGGCGGCACGCTGATCAGTAAATGCCTAGCCACAATGCCCAATGTCACCTTGCTAAGCGAGATTGATCCTCTCAGCCGAATGCAGATGAACGCGCGGCACAAACGGTCGTTTATGCCTACCGACCTGATTCATGCAGCGCGCGTCGCCTTGCGACCTATAGATGACGATACGGCTCTGGCGATGTTTCGTGCGGCTCTGGCGGAATTGCACGGTGCGCTGAATGAATCCGGTCGGCACCTACTGTTACGCGATCACGCCCATTCCCACTTCTGCTCGGACACAGCCCCGCCAGAACGGCCCACACTGCATGAAATTCTGGCGCAGACCGATCCTGTACTGTCGGTGGTCACGGTGCGCCACCCGTTGGATTGCTATCTGTCGCTGATAAAGAATGGTTGGCAGACCTTCAGCCCCTTCACGCTTGAGGAATACGCCAGGCGTCACATGGCTTTTCTTGATCGGCATCGGGATTTGCCGTTGTTTCGGTATGAAGAATTCGTGGCCGATCCCGATGGGCAACTGGAAAAGATCTGTGCCGAACTTGCATTATCGTTCATGCCCGGAGCCGAGTCACTGATACAGATTGTGGACATCTCAGGTGATAGCGGCAGAAGTTCAGCTTACATATCACCCCGAACACGGCGCGAGATCTCAGAAGAGATCGAGGCCGAGATCGATGAAAGCCCTTTCTATGCAAAGCTGTGCGCGCGTCTGGGCTATGCCTTGCGAGACGAGCCAATCATATGCCGACAAATAGTCTCTTGATCGACCGCATTGGCATCGTAATGCGCCAAGAGGTAGAGGCGTAAATTTCATCGATCTGGCTTTGCAAACGCTCGTTTTCCGCTAGCGCCGCTTCAGTTCCATCCAGTGATTGGCGCGCTCGATTTAACGACCTCTCCAGCTCGGTGACCTTCTTTTCATGTTTCTCGAGCAGCGCTGTCCGGTCGGCGTTCAGCCTGGTGACTTCGTCTGCCCTGGATTTCAGCGCCGCCTCCAGTTCGCTGACCTTCTTTTCATGTGTCTCGACCAGCGCCTTCCGGTCGGCGTTCAGCCTGATGACTTCGTCCACCCTGGATTTCAGCGCCGCCTCCAGTTCGCTGACCTGGTGATTTAGCAGGACGGCGGTTCTGCTCTGCTTTTCTTCCGCTGTCTGAGCGGTATCGCGCTCTTTTATAAGGTTCGCGATTTCTTGACCTTGGGAGTTCAGCGCACTGATTTTTTTGGCCAGAGATCCTTCGGCCGAACCCAACGCTTTTCTTGTCTCCTCCAGCGATTCCGACGTTTCGTGCAACGTCTTTTCCAACTGGGCGACTTGGCCATTCAGATCAACAACCTGGCTACCAAATTCCGTGTGTGCAGAGTTCCAGCGTCCAAGCAGGGTCTCAAGACTGCTTTCCGGATCATCCACCGAGAGATTAACCGGTGAGACGGGTGGAACAATGCTTCGCGCCAGAAGTTCTTCGATCATGTCACGCGTGACACTGTCACGCCCGGCGGAAAGTGCAGCCAGTGCAACAAAGAACGGATCAGGTGGAGAAACGGCAGTTGAGAGTCCGGGCAGCTTGGTCTTGGCAAACCGTTCAGATAACTGTTCGGAAAGGATTACGGCCTCTGCCGAATCTTGTGTGGTCCCGCAAAGTGCAATGCGCCGACCACTTTTACGGCAAAGTGCAAGATGCTCCTGGGCGACCGCCCTCCACTGAGCCAATGCTTTATTCAAAGGACGTCCTGATTCAAGAAGATGGGCTATGACCGTCGATGGATCTTCATAGATAATTATCCCTTGAGTGCCACTGCGTTCGAGGTGCCCGGCCAGTTCCGAGACACCAACGGGCATTTGGGTGCCACTGCCGTCCGGTCCAAGCAAATGAGCCGCAAATCCGAAGGCTTCGGATTCTGCGTCACCGGGCACACTACGCATGCTTTCCATCTAAATCCTCAAGGTTGCTCTTGGCGCGTGGGGGCACACCTCTGTCATTGGTGATATCGGCAAGGTGGCGGGGCGTCAATTAACCGCGTGTCGCGTCGTCATCCGAAGATAAGGAGTGTGCGGTGGATGACCAATGGTAGGAGCACTGCAAGGGTAAAGGTATGGCAAATGGATCGAATCCGCCGGTGGAACCCACGCATCTACGCCGGCTCTGCCGACGAAACCAGAAAAGCCGATGTCCCGAGCTCCTAGGCATATTTCTGGCCCAATTGCGGCACGTTGACCAATTTCGTAGCTTTCTCGTCAGCCTGTTCCAAAGCGCGGCTTTTTTCCAGCATTCTTTTGTAGAGTGCGATGTGGCGGGCTGCGGCGGTATCAGGATCATTGTGTGCCCGCGCATGCAGATGGCCGCGTAATCCGCGCAAGCGTATCTTGTCAGGGTCCAATCCGTTCAATGCCCAAACCAACCCTTCAGCGAAATCCTTGGCATCCCCGTATCTGGCGATGAACCCGGTATCCTTGTGGTGGATCATCTCGGGCACGTTGCCCACCGGAAACGCAACCACAGGGGTGCCCGACAGCAGCGACTCAGCCACCGTCAGCGGCGCGTTGTCCTCGCGCGACGGAAAGGCGAAAACATCAGCCGCCGCATAGATCAGCGACAGCTTCGTTTCATCCGGCACATGGCCCATGTTGTGGCCCTTGACACCCAGATCCAGGCTTGCCGACCCGAAGAAAACCCCCTCGACATCCCTCGCCTGCCCCATGTCGCGTAGATGCCCGATTGCTTCAGCGAGAATATCCCCCCCCTTGCGGCGATTTTTCAGGCTGTCGGCGCCGAACACGACCAGCTTCTTGTCCAGCGGCAGGCTAAGTTTCTGACGCGCCACAAGCTTGTTCGTGGGTGTGAAGCGATCCACCGGAAAGGCATTGGGAATCACATGCACAGGCCGGTCGCCGAAGAGCGTGCTGTCCCGGGCGCGGTCGGCCAGCCATTGCGACGGGCAAATCACATGCAGGTTCTTGATCTTGGCATACGCCGCGCGCTTCTTCTGCCATGCCTTGTGCGCCAGGTCCGAGCCCTTCTCGAGCAGCGGACAATCGCGACAATCCTCGCGGTAGTTCTCACACCCTTCCGAATAATGGCAACCGCCGGTAAAGGCGTTCATGTCCGCCAGGGTCCATGCCACCGGTTTATCCGCCAACACGTCCGTGTGATCATAATCGAAGATCCCGGAAACCCAGTGCATGTGCACGATGTCGGCGCCGTCGAAAACGGGCCTGAGGTCACGGAAGTCGACGATGGTGCCGGTTTTTGAGAACATTTCACGAGCTTTCAATTCCGGCTGCTCTTGACGGGTGAGTACGCTCGCCTGGCGCCAGGCAGCACGCAGATCCATGCCTTCGACCGGTGCTGAGAGCGGGACTTGGTGGACATGCGGTTTATCGGTTTTCTTCAAAAGGCAGTGGATCTGTGCATCTACACCGTGGCGACGCAACGCCTCGACCCTGCGATGGCTGCCAAGCCCAGCGCCGCCGTGATCCTGGGTCGAAAACGTGGCGATGTGCAGCGGTTCCGCTACGTCGAAGGCCGCTTCGAGGGGCAAGGTCTGCAACACAGTTTTGAAGTATTGTCGAACCTGTGGTAATTTGGCCGAACCGGAGCCGGGATAGCCAGCTGTTCTCAATGCCCGGCCCAGTTTCTGATCGAAAGCCTGCTTTTCCTCGTCCGATAGCGTCTCGGTCAGGTTCTGGAAGAATGCTGGGCTCCAGAACCGGAACAGCAAGTGTTCGCCGGCCTCCCGAAATCCCGCATCGCGCAGCACGCTCCAGGCGCGGATGCGCCATTCCAGGGCATCCATGAACTTGCGGAAGTTGAACGTGTTCATGGCGCTGTTGGGGTTGGCGCGGTAGTGATAGACCAGCGCGTCGGTGACACTGATCGATTGCGCCTGCACGACAGCGTTGACGATGAAAATGCTGTCCTGCCCCATCTTGAGGTCTTCAGGGTACTTCACACGCTTGGCAAATTCCGCCCGGTAGAGATAGGACCAGTGGCCTTCGGTGTTCTTGAGATAATCTGGCGACTGCGCCAGCGTCGTGTTGACGATATGCGCCGCGCCCTCCTTGAGCCCCTTGCGCTCCTTGCGAGCTTTGCTTTGACCCAGCAGAAGCTGTTCGTGAATATAGGCGCCGCGGGTCATGTCGCTGCCGTAGCGTTCGGCAAGCGCATGGATCTTTTCCAGAGCGCCCGGCGGCAGCGTGTCGTCGGGATCGAGATGGAAGATATACTGCCCCCGGGCGGCGCGGATCCCGGCGTTGCGGCTGGCGCCGTGGCCGATGTTCTTCTCGTTCATCATGGGAACGACGCGGGCGTCCTTGCGAGCATATTCGTCGATAATCGCCTGCGACCCGTCCGGGCTGCGGTCGTTGATGCAGAGCAACTCGATCTCCTGTAGGCTCTGGCTCAGGGCGCTGTCGATGCAGCGCCGCAAGGTCTCTTCCGCGTTGTAGACGGGCAGGATGACGCTGATCTTGGGGCGCGGCGCGGGGGGGGCGAACTCCACCGCCCGGATCTCCCTGGCCGCCGCCGCGGTGTCGCCCTCCAGGAGGCGCTGGAGGAATCTCCGGCGGTGGGCCGGTGCCTTGGGGTTCATGCGTTCGATGCCGGCTTCAGCGCAGGCGGTTCGCAGGGCCTCTCCCAAGCGCGTGAGGCGCGCTTCGTCGGGGGTTTCCCGGAAGTTGCTGATGAACTGGTCGTGCCAGGGGAGATGGGCATAGACATTGAGGAAGCGTTGGCCGATTTTCTCCAGCCACGCGTTCCTCAGCATGTGGAAAGCCCTCCGGCGCCATTCGAGAACGTCCAGATACTTCTGGAAATTGAAGACGTTCATCGCCGATTTCGGGTTCTCCAGATAATTGTAGACCACATTGGGAATGACGGTGATGGAATCCGCAGCGGTCAGCGCGGAGACTAGGAAAATGGCGTCTTGGCCCATCTTGAGGTCTTCCGGATAGGGCACGCGTCGCGCCAGATCCGCATCGTAGAGATAGGCCCAGTGCCCTTCCGGCATCTGGACGATCTCCGGCACATCCGCCGCCTTGGCGTTTACCACCGTCCGGTTATGCCCCAGCGGCAGCATGACCTTGGGTTCGTAATCGCCCGAACCGTGGTGGAACTGCTTGCGCAGATAGGCGCCGCGCACCAGTTCCGACTTGTAGCGGTCGGCGGTGCGATACAGCGTTTCGAGCGCCTGCGGCGGCAGCGTGTCGTCCGGGTCGACATGGAAGATATAGCTGCCCCTAGCGGCCCCGATGCCGCGGTTGCGCGTCGCGCCCAGGCCGATGTTCCTGTCGTTCTTCAGCAGACGCACCCTGTCGTCGCGTTCGGCATATTCGTCCAGAATCGCCTGTGAGCCGTCGGGTGTGCAGTCGTTCACGCAGATCAGTTCGAAATCGGAGAAGCTCTGTGCCAGGATGCTGTCCAGACAGTCCCGCAGCGTGTCCTGGGCATCGTAGACGGCCAGGATGACGCTGATGCCGGGCCGGTCCTGCCGCCGGGCGGCGTGCACGCGTTCCAGATCGGCAGCGCCGTGGTCGCGCCATTGCGGCCGCCCCCGGCCCGCCAGCCCGTTACGCGCGTTGTCGCGGACATAGCAGCGAATGGCGGCGCGCAGCCGCGGATCCAGGTCCGGGCGCTCGGCCAGATGCATCAGCTGTGCGCCGGTATGGTTGAAACGGTCGATCAGCAGGTCGATCTCGGGGTCCGCGAGGGCGGGGAAATACTTGTGCAGAACCTGCCGCCGTTCGCGCAGCACGCCGTCGGTGTCGACATGGGACACGCCGCTCTGGCGGAAGAACAGCAGCGCGCGGGGGTACTCGTAAACCGTGCAGCCGGCCTCGAACAGGCGGATGGTGAAATCGTAATCCGAGATGATCCGGAAGCGGGTGTCGTAGCCGCCGACCCGGTCATAGATCGTGGCCGGGATCAGCATGGTTTCGTGCCGCAGCGGCATCCTGAGATAGGACGAGGCGTCATAGGGCATCGAGCGCATGACATCGGTGGGCTCGTTTCGCGCGTTTACGTGGCGGGCCCATCCAGCGGTGATATCGCAGCCGCTGTAAGTCTTGGCCAGCACGAGATCCTCGACGGCATGGCGCGCGAACCAGTCATCCGAATTCAAGACCAGGATATACTCGCCCTGCGCCAGTTCCAGCCCCTTGTTCATCGCGTAATAAAGGCCCTTGTCGGGCTCGGAGACGTAATAGTCGATCAGGTCCTCATGGGCCTTGATGATATCCACCGTCCCGTCGGTCGAGGCCCCGTCGACCACCACGTATTCGATATTGTCGTAGGTCTGGTTGCGCACCGAGCGGAAGGTCTGCTCGAGCGTCTTGGCCGAGTTGAAGCAGACCGTGATGATCGTGATCAGCGGCGCACCGGGACGGCTTTCGCGGGTCTCCCCGCGCAGCCGCTTTCCCCCCTCGGCCTGACGCTTGCCCGTCAGGTCAGGATAGCGGGTGTGCGTTCCGACGAATTTCTTCATCTCGCCTCCTTGACGCCCTGGATTTCCGAAAACCGTTTCAATTCATCTCGCAGGGGCTGAGAGAGCTTGGGGAGAATTGTTTCCAGCTGCTCCATGAAACCGGGCGAGAAAAGTTGGCTTTCCGCGGGCGGGGTCGCCTCGGGCTTGCGGTAGGCGATACCGTAATGCTCTTCGAGAAAGGCCATGTCGTCTTCCACGACGCTCCAGAGCGTGTCGATATCCTCGGCGCTCAGGAAATCCGCCTTCGCGCCCTTGAGGCCATAGAGTAACTCGCGTTCCTCGTCAGAAACGTGCACGCGTGTTTTCCGGTTCACGAGTCGCTTTTCGCCGGAGTGTCGCGGCCCCTCGTAGAGCCAGGACAGGAAATGGACGATCTCGGCGGCAATACTTTCGTTCTTGCGGATTGGTGTAATGCCGGCCGTGTCGATGCCCGCCGTCACGCAAAAGTCAGTGACGATGTCGCCGGTTTCCTCCAGCGCCGCCTCGAACGACCGGACGGTAAGCGCCTCGGCGCCGAACACGGCGGCGTAATCCGCGATTATCGCGGCATAGCGCTTGCCGCCACCGCTCAAGTGGCGCGTTTTAGCATCTTCGAACGTCACGCGTGCCCGCTTCACGTTGCCTTGGATACCGCTTTGCGCGCGAGAAATGGGATGACGGGTGTAGAAAATCACATTATAGTTGCTTGGTTCCATCAAGCTATCAGTGAATTGTTTGAGTTTATGAATGCTCCTGCGTGGCAAAACGCAGGCCTCTTCTCCCGAAAGAATAATGGATTCAATATCGGTCGTTGCCAGCTCTTCCGCTAATGCGCTCTGCCTTGTTTCAGCGCGTTTCCGGAGCTCTGAGCGCGTCAACCCGCGAAGATTGCTGGTGGCGTTTTCCGGACTAGGATGAAACATATCCTTAAAAAATGCGGAATGATTCTCTGGCAGGCTTGATGGGTAGAGCACGCCACGCGACCGCAGCAGGTCGCGATGCGCCGCCAGCGTGGCCTGGATACTGCTGGTGCCGGTCTTATGGCGACCGATATGGAGCGTGATAGTCGCGTTACTAGCGTGTGGCATTCTCTTTCCTTTGTAAGGCATTCAGATGCTTTGACTTTGCAAGAACCGTTTCATTTCTTCCTGCAAGGAAGATGAAAGGAACAGTGTGGCGGCGTCGAGCTGCTCCATGAAACCTGGTGCGAAAAGTTGGCTTTCCGCGGGGGGCGTCGCGTCGGGCTTGCGGTAGGCGATACCGTAATGCTCTTCGAGAAAGGCCATGTCGTCTTCCACGACGCTCCAGAGCGTGTCGATATCTTCGGCAGTCAGGAAATCGGCCTTCGCGCCCTTGAGACCGAAGAGCAGCTTGCGTTCCTTCGCCGAGATGGGCACCCGTGTTTTCCGGTTCTTGATCAGTTTTTGGCCTGGGGCTTCGCCGGAGCGCCGCGGCCCCTCGTAGAGCCAGGACAGGAAATGGACGATCTCGGCGGCGATGCTGTCGTTCTGCCGGATCGGGGTGATCCCGGCCGTGTCGATGCCCGCTGTCACGCAAAAGTCGGTGACGATGTCGCCGGTTTCCTCCAGCGCCGCCTCGAACGACCGGACAGTGATCGCATCTGCTCCGAACACGGTGGCGTAATCCTCGATGATCGCGGCATTCCGTTTGCCGCCGCCTCGAAGGTGGCGGGCCTTTGCGTCTTCGAATGTAAGTCCGTCGCCCCTGACGTTCTGCTGGATGCCGCTGAGTGCCCGCGAGACGGGATGGCGGACATATACGATGATATTGCAAAAGCTTGATGAAAACAGATCGTCTGTGAACGCCTTGAGGTTGCGAATGCCCTTGGGAGGCAAGAAGCACGCATCTTCACCAGAGAAAACAACCGTTTCTGGATTGGTGGCTGAAACTTCTTCCTTGATCCCGGCCACGTCATTCTTCGCGCGCTCCCTAAGTGCCGCGCGTGTCATGTTCTGTCTGTTGTATGGGAGGCTTTCGGGGCCAGGATAAAATGCATCCTTGAAAAACCTCGTGTGGTTCACAGGCAGGCTGGCCGGGTAGAGGATATCGCGCGACCGCAGAAGATCGCGATGTGCCGCCAGCGTGGCCTGGATACTGCTGGTGCCGGTCTTGTGGCGACCGATATGGAGATGCACAGTCTTGCTGCTCATGTCTTTTCCCTGTTCCTCGCCTGCCCAGCGGCAGGGCCGTAATGCTTGTTGTGCAAAAACTCTCGTATGGGTGCCACTCCTTCTTGGAACAGATTGTTGTTCCCTTCAAGCACGGCAGGCCCTTTGATGATCCTTCTTCGAATGATCTGCGCGGGGCCGCCGGAGTTTGCCTCTTCTTTGGCATTGGCTTGTCTGGTGCGGACCTGATGGCCTTGAATGTGAGAGTCTGCGGTCACTATCCCTTGACGCCCTGGCCGCGGGCATAGACATCGTCGTAGCGGATGATGTCATCCTCGCCGAGATAGGTCCCGGTCTGCACCTCGATCAGCACCATGTTCACCTTGCCGGGGTTTTCCATCCGGTGCACGGCGCCCAGCGGGATGAACACCGACTGGTTCTCGCTGACCAGTTTCACCTCCTCGTCGATCGTCACCCGCGCGGTCCCCTCCACCACGATCCAGTGTTCGGCGCGGTGATGGTGGCTTTGCAGGCTGAGCGCCGCGCCGGGATGCACGACGATGCGTTTCACCTGGAACCGCCCACCCACCACGAGGCTCTCGAACCAGCCCCAGGGCCGGTAGTCGCGCGGCAGGGTTTCGGCCTGCACCGCCCCTTCGGCCTTGAGCGCGGCCACCGCCTTCTTCACATCCTGCGCGCGGTCCTTGTGGGCCACCAGAACCGCGTCGGGCATCGCCACGGCAATGATGTCGGTCAGGCCAATTCCCACCAGGTGCTGATGGCTTTCCTCGGCTCGCAGTAGAGTGCCGTGACAGTCGATCGCCGTCGCCGGGCCGGCGGTGACGACGCCGCTGGCATCCGGTTCGCTTTCGCGCCACACCGCGTCCCACCCCCCCAGATCGGACCAGGCCCCGCCATAGGGCATCACCGACAGGTTGTCGGCCTTTTCCATCACCGCGTAATCGAGCGAGATGTCCTCCAGCGCGTCCCATGGCTCCGGGGCCAGCCGGGTAAACCCCAGGTCGGTCTCGGCCATGTCGAGCGCGGCGCGCACGCCGGCCAGGGTTTCGGGCGCGTGGCGTTCGAATGCCGCGATGAGCGCATCGGTGGACAGCAGGAAGATCCCTGCGTTCCAAAGGTGCTGGCCACCATCCAGCATGGTCTGGGCGGTGGCGGCGTCGGGCTTTTCCACGAATGCTTTGAGCGGTTGTGCCTTGGGTGTGAAGTCGGGCGCTGCGCTCAGTTCCAGCCAGCCATAGCCGGTTTCGGCACGGTCGGGTCGAATGCCGAAGGTCACCAGTTGCCCGGCCTTGGCGGTGGGGGCGGCGGCGATCACGGCCGCACGAAAGTCCGCCGCATCGGGGATCACGTGATCGGACGGAGCCACCAGCATCAATACCCCGGGTGACGTGGCCGCCAGTTTGAGCGCACCGGCCAGAACGGCGGGGGCGGTATTGCGCCCCCGGGGCTCGATCAGAATCGCGGCAGGAGCGATTTCCACATTGGCCAACTGTTCGGTCACGATAAATCGAAAATCGGCGCCGGTGATCACGATGGGCGCGTTGAACCCCTCACCCGACAGGCGCCGCGCCGAGGCCTGGAACAGGCTTTCCTCTCCGGTGATGCGCGCGAACTGCTTGGGATAGCTCTTGCGCGACAGGGGCCAGAGGCGGGTGCCGGAACCACCGGAAAGAAGAAGGGGCGTAATCATTTCGGCAAATCCTTTTTATTCTTCCAAGCACTTGAGGCGGGTCGAAGTCTCGAAGGGGTTTGGTTTCATCGGGTTAACCCTCTGAGTTATTTTGCGCGAAGGGTATCGGAGTCCTGTTTCAGGAACCAGTCATAGGTGGAGCGAAGACCCTCTTCCAGTCCGATCCCCGCGCGCCAACCCATTCGTGCCAGGCGCGACAGGTCCATCAACTTGCGCATAGTGCCGTCGGGTTTGCTCGGGTCGCTGGTGATGCGACCCCGAAACCCGGTAACAGCAGCCACCATCTGTGCAAGCTCCATGATCGACACGTCGGTGCCCGACCCGACGTTGATATGGCTCAACATCGGCGCGGTGTTGGCTTCATAGGTGGTTTTGTCGAGGCCCAGAACGAAGAGCGAGGCCTCGGCCATGTCATCAACATGGAGAAATTCGCGTCGGGGCTTGCCCGTTCCCCAGATCGTCACCTCATCCAGCCCATCACGGGCCGCCTCGTGAAAACGGCGGATCAGGGCGGGCAGGACATGGGAGTTCTCCGGGTGGAAATTGTCGCCAGGCCCATAAAGGTTTGTCGGCATGACCGAACGGTAATCGGTGCCATGCTGTCGGTTGTAACTTTCGCACAGCTTGATCCCGGCGATCTTGGCGACGGCATAGGGCTCGTTGGTCGGTTCCAGTGTGCCGGTCAGCAAAGCATCTTCACGCATCGGCTGCGGTACATCCCGCGGGTAGATGCAGGACGATCCCAATTGCAAGAGGCGCGTCACCCCGGCGGCAAAAGCCTGATGGATAACGTTGCATTCGATCATCAGGTTTTCATAAATGAAATCGGCTGGATATGTGTTGTTGGCATGGATCCCGCCCACCTTCGCGGCGGCCAGGATCACCACATCCGGGCATTCCGCCTGCATGAACCCCCGCACCGCGGTCTGATCGGTCAGGTCAAGCTCTGACGAGGTGGGAGTGATCAGTTCGATATCCTCGCCCGCCGCCCGCTGCGCCTCCAGTCGGCGTCGTATGGCCCCGCCCACCATTCCGCGGTGCCCGGCGATGTAGATACGCTGCATTTCGTTTTCCCGTTATGCATTTATGCTTTGATCCATCGGGATCATTTTTTACTTTCGGCGTCGTTGCAACCCCAAGATGCGTCCAGTCTTCGCAGAAGCTCCATATCTTCGGCGGCAAAATCCTCAACAATACCACGCAGGGTAGTGTCGGCCAGAATCTGATGTCGCAACCCACTGGTGTCGGCACTTTCGTTCAGAACTGGAATTCGGGGGTCAGGAATTGGCAACCCCCAGCGCGCGGAAACCCGTGCGAAATCCGTCGCTAGCGTTTCAAAGCGCAGCGTCGCATCGGGAAACCGGAGGCGTCCGTCAACGCGAAGGAACGATGCGATGCTGGGACTCTTTCGCATCAGTGCGAGAAAATCAGCTTCGTCCCAAGTCGGCTTGCACCCCAACCATCGGTGGGGCGAGAAATAAAGCGATATCAGGCGCTCGAACGGCGGGCGCAGGGTGATCAACACCCGAAAGTCGCCAAGCGCAACGCCGAGTCTGGACGCGTAATCGGCAAGGGTCGCGTGCTTGTGGGGCGTCAGCGCGCTGCGGATGCCAAAGCGATGCACCCCATCTTGCGCGGCACCAGTCACCTTCACGTCATCCGACAGCGGCAAAAGCACCGTCTGGATGGCATTGCCCCCGGTCTTGGGCGCATTAAGAAAGATCAGTCGATGCGCGGTCGAGATCATGGCCGTTCACGCATAAAGGCCGGTGAGCCGGCGGGTTCTCGCAAAGGCTGCGGCGATGGTCGCGCGCTGCGTCTCGGTGACCTCGTCGATCCGGACTAGCTCAGGCTCCCTGTAGTCACTCTTGGCGCGGGCGGTCAGTTCAAAGCCGGGCAGGCCAAGCTCTTCTGCGAGCTTTGGCAGATCATCCTGAAGTGTTTCATAACGAAGGACACGGTCAACCAATAACTCATCATTATCGGTGTATTTCCCTAGATCGACAGGGAAGCGACCGGCGCGGCAGTAGCCGTCCCAGTCGAGCGTATACTGCCTCTCGGGATTGTGGAGCGAGGAGTTGCGAAGCATGTGGAAATGGCTGATGCATTTGTCGACAGGTTCGCGCTCGACGCAAAAGCGAAACATTTGATCGAACCTGTCCCGTCCCAGATGCTCGCGGATAGCTGCCGCGCGCATGTGATTGTAGTAGCGACCCTCTTCATGGTTGCGCGGCCGGTGCCCGGCAAAGGCAGGCAGAATCGGCGTCACGATCGCGTCCTCTTCGATCCGTTTGGCGAGTTCGATTTCGATACTGGTGCCGGCGGTTTTCGTCGTCTTTATGAAAACGAAATTGTACCGGAAACTGATGATCGCCATCGCCCCTGTATCACCCGTTTTCCAGGCTGACCGGAAGGTCCATCCCGTGTTCCTTCAAAAGCGCATGGCGACGGGCGGTTTTCAAGTCTTCCGCTACCATCTCAGCACACATCTGCTGTGTGGTGATCTCGGGGGTCCAGCCCAGTTTGGCTTTTGCCCTGGACGGGTCACCCAGCAGAGTTTCAACCTCCGCCGGGCGGAAGTAGCGCGGATCGATCTGCACAATCACGTCGCCCGGTTTGACCGCCGGGGCCTTGTCGCCCTCGACCGTTTGGACGATCCCCCTTTCATTCAGCCCCTCGCCCTCGAAGCGTAGTGTGACCCCAAGCTCGGCGGCGCTCCATGTGATGAAGTCGCGCACCGAATACTGCGCACCGGTGGCAATCACGAAATCCTCAGGAACTTCCTGCTGCAGCATCATCCACTGCATGCGCACATAATCTTTCGCATGGCCCCAGTCGCGCAGGGCGTCGATATTGCCCATGTAGAGGCAGCTTTCCAGTCCCTGCGCGATATTGGCCAGGCCGCGGGTGATCTTGCGGGTCACGAAAGTCTCGCCGCGTCGCGGGCTTTCGTGGTTGAACAGGATTCCATTGCACGCATAGATCCCGTAGGCTTCACGGTAATTCACCGTGATCCAATAGGCATAGAGCTTGGCCACCGCATAGGGACTGCGTGGATGAAAGGGCGTCGTCTCGCGTTGCGGGATCTCCTGGACCAGGCCGTAGAGTTCCGAAGTCGACGCTTGGTAAAACCGTGTCTTCTTCTCCAGTCCCAGAAATCGGATCGCTTCGAGGAGGCGAAGCGCACCCATGGCGTCCACGTCGGCGGTATATTCCGGCGCCTCGAAGCTGACGGCAACGTGGGATTGCGCCCCGAGATTGTACACCTCGTCGGGCTGCACTTCGCTGAGGATGCGCGTCAGGTTCGAACTGTCGGTCAGATCACCGTAGTGCAGCTTGAACTTGGCGTTATTGCTGTGCGGATCCTCATAGATGTGATCCACACGTTGCGTGTTGAAGGATGAAGCCCGGCGCTTGATGCCATGCACTTCGTAGCCCTTTTGAAGAAGAAACTCGGCCAGGTAAGAGCCGTCTTGACCAGTAATCCCGGTAATGAGGGCTGTGCGGGTCATGTTAACTCCAAATCTCCAAATCTCCAAATCAAATGATGAGCGCATTGATTTCATCTGAGAGTCAAGTATTCGGGTTTGCCCAACATGTCCAGCAGAGCTCGGGAAAATGAACCGCGCCGGGTTTGCCGCAGGCTCCAAATCGAGGACGGATTGGAGCCATGGAAAAAGACAACCGAGCGAACCGCTATTCACCTGAGACACGCGCGGGAGCCGTGCGGATGGTGTGAGCGCTGCAGGCCGATGTCACCCGTATCTGTGGGTGGCGATTTCTGAATGTAGGATCAGCTAGCGGAAGCTAAATTCTCGGATACCCCCGTGCATTCCATCTTGCCGGAGTGGGGTCTCTTCGACGGGCGGCGCAACTACGAACTCCAATTGGCCAATGTCCATGTTTTCGATGAAAGGAGCAAAGGCAACGACCCGGTCCTGGATAGCCGGCATCGGCGCGGAAAATATCACCGGCATTCCGGTCTCGCGTGTTGCACTGTTCCATGTCTGCGCAAATTGCTCCACGGGGCCAAGGGTCAATGAATAGGAACTGAGGAAGTGGAGCTCTCTGCGAACGCTATCAAGCGTAGGCATATAGACGCCACGACGAACGTAAATTTCGTCAAGAGAACTTGGGCCATCGGATCCAAGATGATCGATATACTGGGGCATGAAAGAATCTAAGAGTCCCCTATTGGCCTCGAAAATTACGGCCATCTCTCTGGGGGAGAGAAGAGGCGGAACGCTATCGTCGACTGACTTGATGACGAACCGGCCCGCATGAGTTGGATGGCACAAAAGATCGTAGTCGCGGATGGATGCCTTGATTGCGCGCATCTCCGGCGAGCTTTGTCGCCGCGCAATCCCATCGACCCATGACTGAGCAAAACTGGTGACAAAGGCATCGAGTTTCTCGACTGGCACGTCCTTGCTCAAAACATAGTCTCTAAATTCAGCGGCCCAATTTTCGTGGTGGTATTGAAAAAACTCGTAAGCTCTGGCGCTTAGTTCGTCTGCCGCCATGGCTTTCTTTCCAACACTGAACTTAGCTCGTTCAACACGAGCATTTCCGGTACTATCTTCAAAAAGCCGGTTTCGTACCATAGGGTCGTTCAGGTTTTGTGGAAGGGTTGAATAGCGCAGCAGCTCGCCCGGCTCCCAGTTTTGGAGAAATAGGTCGTATTCGTCTAGGTCGCTCACGGCCGTTCTCCCTTTGGTTGATTATGCCATTTTCTTCTACTTCCGCGCACTTCGCCCACTGACGCAACCGCCAACTTGGATCGAATCTAACCTCAGAACTCTGATAGACCGCTTGAACTAATATGCCCACCTTCCGCGAAACCATCCTCACCGCGCTGCACGCGCGGCTCTCGGCGCTGCCCGCGACCGCCCTGCGCGGGGAGGTGCTGCCCGAGCGTGTCCCGGCCGAGGGGCTGCTGATCCTGCGGGACGGGGAACCCGGTGAGCCGGAGGTGACGCTCTCGCCACTCGCGTATCACTACCAGCACCGCGCCGAGATCGAGCCGGTGGTCCAAGGCACGGGACGTGACGCCGATTTCGACGCGCTGATCACGAGCATCGGAGCGGCTCTCGCCGCCGACCGCACGCAGGGCGGGCTCTGCGACTGGGTTGAGGCGGAAGCGCCACGACCCGTCGATCTGCCGGTTGAGGGCGCAGCCACGCTGAAGGCCGCCGTAATCCCGGTCGTCCTGCACTATTCCACAGCCGACCAGCTGGCCTGATCCCGACAACCCGAGGAGAACACCATGGCACGTGCGCAAGGCGCGCGGGCGCAGATGGCGCTTGCGTTCGAGACGACCTATGGAACGCTGCCCGCCAGCGGCTTCACGAAGATGCCCTTCGCCAGCACCTCGCTGGGGGCGGAGCAGCCGCTGCTGAACTCGGAGCTGCTAGGCTATGGCCGCGATCCGCTGGCACCGATCAAGGACGCGGTCACGGCCGATGGCGACGTTGTCGTGCCGCTCGACGCCGAGGCGTTCGGCTTCTGGCTGAAGGCGGCCTTCGGCGCCCCCACGACCACGGGCGTCGAGGCACCGTACAGCCACGAGTTCCAGTCCGGCTCCTGGACGCTGCCCAGCATGTCGATCGAGACCGGCATGCCGGAGGTGCCGCGCTATGCGATGTACTCGGGCTGGCGCGACACCGCCTATGTGGTCTTCGAGGAGCTGGACCTCAGCCCCTTCGGCAACCGCATTCCGCAGCTCTCCTTCGAGGTGTTCGCACCCGTAGCCGATCCGGACACCGCCGAGGGGCTGACGCAGGCCGTCACCATGATCCCGGCCTCGGGCGAGTTCACCTACGCAACCCAAGCGATCCGCAAGGGTGGCAGCGGCGCTCAGCCGCACCCTGAAAGGTGGTGGCGCGGCCGGAGTGGCGACCGTCGGAGCCGCCGGTGTCGAGGGCGTGCAGGACATTCTGGCCGAGACCCAATCCGCGATCCTGCCGCTTGTGCCCTACCTCGACACGCTCCGGTGGGTGTTCATTGGCGTGGCCCTGATCGGTATCGCGGTCGCGATCCATGCCCGGATCGACGACTGGAAACGGGGCCAGCGATGATGCGCTGGATCACCACCATCCTCGCCAGCGGCCCAGCGCGCAAGGCGCTGGGCCTCTTGCTGGCAGTGCTGACCATCGCCCTGTTTCTGCTGAACCTCCGCCGCGCTGGCGAACGCGCCGGGCGGCTGCTAGCTGCGTCCGCTGCTCGCTTTCGCCTGATTCGCCGCCGAGTCCCCTTCCGGCTCATTTCTGCCGTTCTACTGATGTGTGTTATTGAATGTCCTGATCCAAGGCGGCAAAAATAAATCGTTTAAAAACAGCATATTGGCAAGTTAACACAGATATATAAGCATAAGAGCATTCCGATTGCTTGACTTAACAAGAGCTTTCTCATAAACATGAGCTAACTAGCTGCTCGGGAGATCGCAAATGTTGACTAAGACCTCTAGTGCATACCAGCGCGAATTGGCTTTTCAGGCCGCCCACGGAAATCTCGAAGACACAGCGACAATCCTGCCGATTTTTGTGCTCGCACAGCTCCGGGCGCAAGCACTCGTCGTCGGTGAGACGGGCGCCGGTGCGATGGCCGCTGCGCTACTCGACCGGCTGGGTATTGACGACGGCAGCGACTGGGAGCAGGCGCTATTAAACGAGGTATCGCAGGTCTTTTCCGAGTGGCCCATCGGAGAGGACATCCACCTGCTCGACGCTTACGCCTTCTTTGGGATCGACTACTGTGGCCCAGAAGGACGCAGTGTCGATGAAATCGCCCAGGCCCGCGGGGAGAACCTCGCGACGGTCGAGAAGCTGGCGGACCTGCTGCCGCTGCTGCGGCTCTGGGCGGACCTAGCGGAGGCAGCCGACACTGCAGAGGCTGACTTCAAGCGGCTCGTCGCCGCTTCCCGGTCCCGTATCGCACTGGACACTGGCGCCCGCGTACCGGTGGAGGGGCTCTCGGTATTGGCCGGGATTTCTGACAGCCGGATGCGCAACATCGCCAAGCGCAGTGCCGATGCGATCCTGCCGGTAGGCGATGATCGTGCTGTGGCACATGATCGGGCGAAGGCGTGGCTGGACGATCAAGATCACTTCCTGCCGACGGTGACGTGCGATTTCGGCCACGAGGAAGAATCACACGAAATCACCAACCCGATATTTGTACCCGTGGCCGCCGATGGCAGCCGCTTTGACACCACGTTACGTCGGGCACAGGGTTACCAAGTGGGGCCGAAAGGTGCCGAAACTTGGGTGGCCGAGTACGATGCCGCGCTGGCGATGCTGACTCGGATGCCGGTGGCTTGCTGGCGGCGCCCGTCCGAAAGCTCGGGTCGCCACGGCATTGTCCGCGCGACGCATTGGGAGCGGGTCTCCGGCGATGACGTCCTCTTCTCGGAATGACATCCGCTACCTGCCACTCGCCCAATCCCGGATCTTTGAACGGAACCCCGAAATGCTGAAGACTTACAGGATCTACGAGAAAATGTGCCGCCGCGAAGGCTTCGCTCTGCTAGGGATCGAGACAGGAAGCAAGCACTGCCGTTTGATCTTCGAGGCAGGCTTCGTTACCGCCGCCATCTCCCCCTCCGACCGCAGAAACATGCTGAACGTACGCAGCGCAATCCGCCGCCTCCACCGCTGAAGAAAGGTACGACCATGAAGGAGTTTTCCACCGCCGCTGAGATTTTGGACGGGCTGCTCACCATGAAGCCTCGCCCGACCCGAGAGACCCCGGACGACTGTCGCGGTATTTATGGCCTCGTCGATCACAAAGGCGCTCTGCGTTACATCGGGTCTACCTCTGCCGAGGGCGAAACCTTCCGCAAGCGCATCCACCACCGCCACCGAACAGGTTCGGAAACCCACAGTCATTACTTCTCCCGGATGTATAACACAGGTCGGATGTACCGCCTGCGCAACGATGCGGCGACGCAAGCGGATGGCGCAATCGCAAAAACGCTCCGCAACGCTTTCATCGCGGAACACTGCGGCGCCGTCTGGGTGCCCTTATCAGACACGGTCGACATCGCCGGGCTGGAGGCGGAGATAATCGCATTGGCGCCGCGCGAGGCCGTGGCTTGGAACGGCCGCAGCATGGAGGCCTATCCCGAGCCGGTTTCCCTTGTCGATGCGCTTATCGAGCGGCTGGCACTTAGCTCCGTGGAGCGTGACGCGCTGGCCCGGCAGAAGGCACGGTTCGAGGGTTGCGTGGACACGGGCACGACCAAGTCCATGCCGCCATTGCCGACTGGTCCGTTTCGCTTCTTCGCCCTGGACGTGGAGACGGCGAACCATGATCGTGCCAGCATCTGCCAAGTAGGTATTGCCTGTGTCCGGCCCGACAACAGCATCGAGAAATGGGTGACACTGGTCGACCCGCGGACCCGGGAGTGGGTTTTCAGCGAGCTGCACGGCATCGATTCCACTATGGTGCAGGACGCACCGACAATCTGCGCAGTGCTGGAGACACTTGAGCCGTTCCTGACCGGGCATACCATCTACCAGCACTCCGGCTTTGACCGCAGCGCGATCCGCGCAGCCTGCGCTGCGCTAGGACGCGATGAGCCGGCGTGGGACTGGCAGAACAGTGTTAGTGTCGCCCGCCGTGCGTGGCCGGAGCTAAGGGGCAACGATGGTCATGGTCTGGCCTCACTGAAGACCCACCTTGACCTTAGCTTTGAACACCACGACGCTGGCGAGGACGCCCGCGCCGCCGCGCAGGTGGTATTGCTGGCCGAAAGGGTGTCCGCCGCTACAACAGGTCAAGACGTTGAGGTGCTGGAGGAGGTCACGACAGCCCGCGCCACTGCCATTTCGGAAGCGCCTGTGGCCGGCACTGTGATCGGGCGGAGCACGCTCACGCAGGGCAATCTTAAGAATAACCACTTCTACCTGCGTAAGTTCCTGACGGCATTCCCCGAAACCGCGATTGACGCCAGCAAGCAGGTCAACGGCAGCGGACAAATGTTGACGGTCGAGTGGGGCCACGGCATTTCCAGCAAGACGGACATCTGCGGACGCCACAAGTTCTTTCGTGACCGCTCCAGCACCCGGGCGTTCTTCGAGCGCGCGGGTGCCTGTTCCGGCGACATCGTGGAGGTCACCCGCATCGCGCCCGGACACTATCGCGTGGCGCTGCTCCGCGGCTGATCGGCCCGGCAGCCAAGCAAAAATCAAGGCAGGAATACATATGACACCGAAGACAAACGTCGCCGAATACCTCGAAACAGCCATCAGGCTCTCGGGCAAGACGCAGCGCGAAATTGCCAAGGCGGCAGGATACACGAAGCCAAATGTCATCTCGATGATGAAGAAAGGCCAGACTAAGATACCTATCGAAAAGATCCCGGCGCTCGCCGCCGCCGCCAGTATCGAGGCAGCGCCCTTCCTCCGCCTGGCGTTGCAGGAATACATGCCGGAAACGTGGCATGTGATTTACGCGAACCTTGAGAACTTTAAGGAAAATGCCTGATATGAAAGCATGGACGCGACGAAGGGGCTATCAAGCTTCACAAGCGTCTTCTGGGTTCCCTCAACTTTGCGGAGGTCGTTTCGCTGCGCATCGCTGACGTTCGTGCCGCGCGGAGCGAGTGACCACTCCCCGCCCTTCGTGTCGGTGCCCCCGTCTCATGCTGCGCAAGGAACAAATGTCGCAGAAGGGGCTGCCTCCGGCCGTTCGCGGCATGTGTCACGAATGTCGGCTCAGGGCCGCCTTTACGTGCCGATCTCGGCCGTGGATCAGTAGGTAAAGGCCGTCGTCCCAAGCGCGGTGATCATCAAAAGGAGCACCGGCCCCGCCAGCCCCATCGCCTTGACCGCCTTGGGTGGCGGTGTTCCGGACTTGCGCGCGTGGCTCATCAGGTGCTGGGCGACGCCCATGTTGACCGTCAGAACCACCGCGAGTGTCAATGTGCATTCAAAAGTGGCCCAGTGTGATCATCCAAAAATGACCCACCCC